>Ga0098065_1000579_pt1 | contig 16438 bp, 17 predicted proteins | sample 25_taG_FD_75062 | JGI IMG/M metagenome (GOLD analysis project Ga0098065, IMG submission 75062) | Marine viral communities from Cariaco Basin, Caribbean Sea - 25_WHOI_OMZ | ecosystem: Environmental > Aquatic > Marine > Oceanic | place: Caribbean Sea: Cariaco Basin | collected 2014-11-08 | reverse complement strand
GCTTGGCGGTCAATCTTAGTGATTTCATTGACAGTCGCGTCAAACACAAAGTTAATGCCCTTCTCTTCATGCAACTTAATTAAAGCGTTACTCACCGTTTCTGAGACGATATTGCCCATCACGCGACTGCCTTGTCCAATCACTGTAATAGAAGCGGTCGTACCTGCCTGCGCTAATGCCGAAGCGGTTTCCATACCGATAAAACCTGTACCAATAATCACCACGCGCTGGTCATGACTGGCCGCTTTGATCAATTTGGCATCTGCCATGCTACGCAAGGTATATACGCCGTCTATATCTGCTCCTTTGATGGGCGGAGTGGTCGGCGACGCACCAGTAGCCACAACTAAGAAATCCGCAGTCTCTCGCTCGCTAGTACCATTTTCATTTTCTATGACAATGGTCGCCTCATTGGGTAACACGTCGCTGACCGTTTGATTAAGACGTAGATCAATATCATTGCTACTCGCCCAATCTGCGCCGCCTAGTAGCAGCTTGTCTTCATCCATGTTTCCTGCCAAAAATGCTTTGGATAATAGTGGACGGTTATAAGGGGCTTTGTCATCTTTACTAATCATCGTGATTTTGCCGCCATAACCACCATGACGTAATTGGTTGGCGGTCATAAATCCTGCACCGCCGCCGCCCACGATAATGGTATGCGTATCAGTCAGTTTGTCGTTTTCTATCGGCTTGTTTAGCTTGGCTGAGATGTTGACCGTCACATTGTCACCATCATTGGTAAGCTCATACTGGGTCAGGCCTTCTGTCGCTATCGGCTCTAGTAGCGACCCATCGCGGCTATCAAAACTCGCGTGATGCCAAGGGCAGACCACTCGATTGCCGCAGCGCAATCCATCGCCCAAATCTGCACCAGCATGTGGGCATTTGCCATCAAATGCACGGAACTCATCGTCATCACGAGTGATTAAAATGATACTATCGTCTTCTTGTTTATACGATTTCATGCCACCGCTTGGGATATCCGCTTTGCTTATAGTGACTGTGTTGATCATCGCCTTGGTCATAATGCTTCCTTAACAGTTATAATGATTTCCTGATGACAGCGAGTTGAAAATGACCACAACAAACCAGACAAATTCAACTTACCTTATTATTTTTAGCGTTCTATAGATTGATAGTAGCAAGACCACTTGGCACACGATGTTTTTTTGTATGCTTGCTGCGTTGCAAAACGTAATTGCGCGACTTTTCATCAATACATTTGCTGTTCTTATTTATCATTAATACACACAATAAAAGACTATTTTATGACTTCTCAAGACACCTCTATCGATATTGAAAACACCTCTGTTACTCAGTCCGTATTAGATAGCGACTCAGATAGTGATAGAAATAATTATGCTACCAATAGTTTTGATCTCAGTGATATTGATATTGCCGCTGTCACTGACACCGCAAACTTGCCACAGCCGAGCCGTCCACCGATACAGCAAGCCACTTATAAAGCAGATGCCACAGATTTTGTGGTCAATGAAATATTACCGCTAGAGTTCACCGACGAAGGTGAGCATTTATGGCTGCATATTAAAAAATTAGGCATGAACACCGCGTATTTGGCAAAACTGTTGTCAGAGTGGGCAGACATACCACTGCGTGATGTCGGCTACTCAGGACTGAAGGATCGTCATGCAGTGACGACTCAGTGGTTTAGTCTGCGAATACCCAAAAAGCAGTTGCCGCCTACGGAGTTTGCGCCGATAGACATTGACGAAAATGAGTCCGTCGTTATTCTGGCGCAGCATTGGCATAATAAAAAACTCAATCGCGGTACCCACCGTGCCAATCAATTTATCATTACCTTGCGTGATATTGAGTTTGCGAATGATGATGAAAATACTGAGTCAACTGAGCAATCGTTATCTACTCAGCAGACTGCTAAACAACGCGTCGAGCAGCATTTAGCACGCATTGATAAAACAGGTGTGCCTAATTACTTTGGCCCACAGCGTTTTGGCCGTCAGGGTAATAATGTCAGAGAAGCATTGTCACTGTTTGCCCGTCCAGCGCGCGAGCCAAAGCCGCAGCTAAAAAAGAGCAAACGCAAACGTGCGCCGCGCGAACAAAATACGATGGAGTTGTCGGCAGCCCGTAGCTTGATATTCAATGAGATATTGGCAGCGCGAGTTCGTAATGGCAGTTGGGACACTGGCCTAGCAGGGGAAGTATTCAATCTGGATGGTTCGGGGTCGATATTTACGAGTGAGGAGATAGACGATACGTTACGCGCTCGTATGAGTAGCGGCGATATTCATCCAACTGCTGTATTGTGGGGCACAGGTAATGATAAAGTCAGTGGCAGTGCTGCCGCGTTGGAAAATGATGTCGTAAAGCAAAGTCCCTTACTGATGACGCTGGCGGCAGGGTTAGAGCAGCGTGATATCAAAGCGCAAAGACGATCATTACGACTGCCTATTGAGCAACTAAGCTGGGAGTGGTCGGATGAGCGGACATTGGTACTGAGCTTTACGCTGACGACAGGTAGCTTTGCCACGAGTGTGCTAGCAAGTTTGGTTCAGCAGATGGATTCATGATTGAGTTATTGATAGCGTAGTGGCTACTCGCAAAGTGGCGGCTAGCGGTTTTTGTAGAGTGAATGGATACCACCGTTTTTTTCAGTAAACATATGGTTGGCACTCACGACTTGATTGCGCCCACGGTGCTTGGCTTCATAAAGAGCCTTGTCTGCTGTGCTAATCAAACGTTGGCAGATATCGCTAGGCAGTTTTTGCATAAAGGCCATTTGGCTCTCAGCTCTTTGTGTGGCAATCGGCTTGATGAGAGGTGAGGCACTTGATTGAGACTGGGCTTTTTTTGCCAAAATAGATTTATAGTTTTTGGCAATGCAAGCCCTTTCTTGATGGGTCAAGGTATAAAGCCCAAAACTCGCTGTCACGCTAAAATCAAACACATCACCGACATTGATGACATGCTGAGCAATACTAAGCCGTAATTGCTCAGCAATCACCATTGCACTATCGTGCGACGTATTTGGTAGCACAACCAAAAACTCCTCACCACCGTAACGGCTAATGATGGTTTCATCTGATAACGACTGCAATAGCGTCTGCGATATTTCGATCAACACTTGATCCCCCACATCGTGGCCATAGTTATCGTTGATTCGTTTAAACCAATCCAAATCAAATAGCATCACGCTCAAATCTTGATCGTCTTGTACCGTTGACAACGCATACTTCATTTTCTTCAGGCCGTAGCGACGGTTCTTTAGCTGAGTAAGCTCATCTTGGTTGGCATACTGCAAGGTTTCTTGCCTACTATCATCTAAAACCAATAGCAAAGCACGAAATATATAAACGATAAAAATCGCTTTTGGGAGTGCTAAATATAAATGGGTTGAACGCCAAAAAAATGCTGACGAACGCTGTATTTCACTGATACTTTCCCAACTTAATACATTGTTTTCAAACGCTGAAGCCGCAACGGCATTTTCAACCGCCATGATCTCGTTGTAAGTCAAATAATTATGAGTTTCTAGTAGCGGGTGGATGACGGTCAACTGCCGCAGATTGGGTAAAGTGATACCAAAATAAGGTGACATGATCGCCAGCAGCATTAAGGCTATTTGTAGCCAAAACATACGCCAAGCATAGCGTCGCTTGATGAGCATCATGCCTAGCATCGCACCGCCGACCAGCGATATTCCAGCAAACAGACTGCTATAACCTATCATCACAATGACGGTGGCAATATAAAACGTATACGTCAAAACTAGCACGATCTGCCATCTGTCTAAAATATCCCGTCTACTTCCAGAATGCGGCAAATACTTGACCATGCACAAAAAAAACAAACCCATCAAGCTGATACCCAGCCATAATGGATACAGATAATGCATATTCACATAAGTATGAAGTGCATCCTGTCGCCACCAGACAAACAGACACCATAGCCAATGTAATGCTATTTCCATGACAATAAATAGCGCCATCAATGACGTTCTGTCAGCCGCCTGCCACTCAAAAATCATTTGAGAGAGCTTTTTGTATCCAAGATGAGAGATCGATACAGCCATAAATGGGCTACCGCAGAAAATATCAACGCCCTAAAACCACAGACGCTGATACCAAGTTAAGGAGTGTAAAATATTATATAAACTTTTCTAAACAACCCTTTAAGTGTTACAAGTTCTGTCTGTATTATCAATCTGTTTTATACATTTATTTATCAATCAGCAGTTTTGGAGTATGCAGTTTTTGAGTGTCATGATACATACATGCAAGCACTCAGTCATCTTGATGACGAAACACAAAAATGACTAACCGCTAAAACATGACAAAACCTTCAGACTAAGCAGGCGTGTTAAACGACTCCCAAACTCCTTGTTGGTCAGGGTTCAAGACAGGCACATCACCCAAGCGACGCCACGGCATATTGCTACCATGAAAGTCGCTGCCAATCGAGGTGACTAGATTGTGCTCGGCAATACTACGATCAACCATTCTACGCGTGCTGATTGGTTCACTTGTGGCTGGTAGCTCACAGGCATCGCCGCCAAGCTGAGCAAACTCCTCAATCAGCTTGCGCACTCGTGTGGCCGATAGCTGATAACGCGTGGGATGCGCGAGCACCGCCTTACCACCACAAGCATGTATCAACTCGATACCATGCTGCATCGTCAATGCCTCGATCGCCACATAAGCAGGCTTATTATCCGCCAAATATTTATCAAAGGCTTTCTGAACGGTTTTGACCTCGCCCCGCTCAAATAGCACCTGCCCAATATGTGCGCGTCCAACTGCTTGTGGGTTGCCACCTGCCTTGTCGAGAATAGCTTGCCACAACTCATCGAAATCTATATCCAGCAGCTCACTGAGCTTTTCGGTAATACGCTGACCACGTGTGGCCCGACTGTCTTGTAACTGCTGCAGAGTGGCATGCATCTTTTCGCGATCAGCAAAATCTAGCCCAAGCACATGTATAATTTTATTGGTAGATTTATTTTTACCATAGCCACCGCTCAACGTATGCTCACAGCTGATTTCCACCCCATTGATCAGCTGTATATCATGAGCATTGGCAACTGCTCTTGCCTCATCAATGCCCGCCAGCGTGTCGTGGTCAGTCAGTGCCAGTACATTGATGCCCGCTGCGTGCGCGCGCTTTACTACTTCAGTTGGTGCGTAAGTACCATCCGAACAGGTACTGTGACAATGTAAGTCGTATTTCATAAGATAAACCTTAATGCTTTAAAAAATAAGCGTATAAACAATTTAGTAGTAGGCAGTCACTATTCATATTAATTGCTATTACTAATGATAATGTCTGAGCCAATTCTCTGGATTTAGCAACTATTGCTGCTGTATTTGATGGTTATATTTGATCAGTGGTATTGTCACTAGCCACAATAAGACAGTATTACTCTGTAGGTGACGTATATCGCAGGATTATCGTGTTGATTGCTTTTTTTTGGGGCAGTAGACGTGTAAACTACCCCATACGTTTTTGTTGGACACAACCTTTGCTATGAAAGCATTATTAGACTTTATCCCTTTGATTGCCTTTTTTATCGCGGCGCGTTATAACGGTATTTTGGCAGCGGCAGGGGCTTTGCTCGTCGCTACTATCATTGTTTATGCCATTCACTTTATTCGCCAAAAAGGCAAGTTTGATAAGCAACAATGGGTCGTCTTACTATTAACCATTTTATTTTGCGGTGGCACATTGCTGTTGCGGGATGATATCTATCTGCGTTGGAAATCGCCCATTATCAATGGTATTTTTGCGTTGACCTTATTTGTCAGTGCCGCTATCAATAAGCCATTAATGCAGCTAGCAATGAAAGAAGTATTTACTTTGACACTTAGTGGTTGGAAAAAACTGACCGTTGCTTGGGCATTTTTCTTCGCCCTCATGGCTGTACTTCATTATATCACAGCATTCACCATGTCAGATGAAGCGTGGATTAACTTCAAGACTTATGGCTGGATTCCGATTATGCTGGTATTCGTCGTGGCTCAGTTTGCTGTACTCAAAAAGCATCTCAACCCTGCGCTGACGGACAAAACCACCAAATAACAGTTATGCGCTGATTGCAGCTACTATCTTATAATTGATAAAACTGCTTTTAAAACTCAAAGCAATCACCCATTAGCGTTATACGATGTATCTCAAATCAATCATCACGTTTTATTATCAACTAAGGAAGTTTCATGTCTTTATTTGTCATTATTGGTCATGATGTGGCTAATAGCAGCGCACAGCGTCTGATTACTCGCGCTGAACATATTGAGCGATTACAGGCGCTCAGTCGTGAAGATCGTCTGGTGATTGCAGGCCCAACGCCTATCGAACACGGCAAGAGCGATATGTCAGGCAGCTTAATCATTGCTGAGTTTGACTCTATCGAGGCGGCACAAGCGTGGGCAAATGATGAGCCTTATTTACGTGATGGCGTCTATAGTCATGTGGATATCAAGCCATTTATTCAAGCATTACCAGCACCAACTGATACAGTAGCTGCATCGTGAGTCAGAAAGTCCTTTATTTGAATACTCGATTCTATAAAAACAGCTTGGCTAGCCTGCTACTGATGGCAGCAGTATCAGTGCATGCCGCACCAACGGCACCCAACGCAGATGCAGCGAATCCTACAGCAGCCCCTACAAGTCAAACTGCTGTAGGCGATGCATCAACAAGTTCAGCACTAAATATCAATGATACTCTGGCAGCACAGTTGCAACCGTCTACTAAAGCGCTGTCAGCGGCCAATCAAGAACTACTCAGTCGTAATGCACAATTGCAACGCCAAGTGAACGACTTGCAGACCCAAGCAAACGTTTTAGTTTATGAAAGCAAAGGTCAGCTATTTTTGTATGGTGCATTTACCGTTTTGATCAGTTTGTTGGTGGGTATTTTTATCTCATGGCTTGTGTTTGTCCGCCGTGATCGTTGGTAAGTGATGCGCTCTTTATAAATTTAGCTTTTGACCTGTTCTATTCTGCGACGTCTCATTGTATTTTGATGAACTTGATGCTGTCATCCATAACCTTCTCACTACAGTAAATCATCCTGCTAAGAAGTTCCTATGTCTATCGCTCATCACATAAACGCTGAACCATTAAACATTATCACACCTGCTAAGGTTGAGTGGCAAATGGATGATAATGGCAATATGGTGCCAGTATCCGGTGAGTTTGGGGATGTGTATTTTTCTCATGCGGATGGCCTAGCAGAAACACGTCATGTGTTTTTAGCGCACAATCAGCTGCCTGATCGCTTGGCAATCCTTGCACCAAAGCAATGCTTTACGATTGCCGAATTGGGTTTTGGTACTGGGCTTAACTTTCTGGCGACGTGGCAGTTATGGCAACAACTGCGCGATACCCATCCACAACTGGCAGATGCTCGCCTACATTTCATTACCACTGAAAAATTTCCGATACCACTTGCAGATCTGACGCACATACTTGCCCTATGGGGTCAGCGTGCGCCTGAACTTGTAGCGTTGATTGAGCTACTTTTGGCAGCGTATCCGCCTTTTATCGCAGGCTGTCATCGTTTAGATTTTTCTTATGACAATCTGACAGTCGATATATGGCTTGGTGATGCAGCCCAGAGTCTTAGTAAACTGGCAATAGATCACCCTCAGCAGTCTGCGCCTCAGCCTCATATCGATGCGTGGTTTTTGGATGGCTTTGCGCCTTCTTGCAACAGTACATTGTGGGCTGACAGTATCTTTGCACAGATGCAGCGCCTATCGCGTACGCATACCACGGCCGCTACTTATAGCTGTGCAGGCATCGTCAAGCGCGGACTCAAGGAACATGGCTTTGACATCAAAAAGGTAAAAGGTTTTGGTCGCAAGCGAGAAATGCTCACTGCCATCATGACCGATACAGACCATATTGACGTTACTAGTGATAATAAAAATTGTGATAACAAAAGCCACAATGCGAAGCATATAACAATAGATAGCACCTTTAATCACACTGTCATCATTGGTGCAGGCGTTTCAGGGTTGCTAACGGCTTGGTCGCTTGCCAATCGTGGTATTACTGTGACCTTATTGGATAAATCAGCGCCTTTGGCAGGGGCTTCGGGTAATCCTCGCGCGCTGCTTGCGCCCAAAATGACGCCTATTCACCACGTTGACGAGCATTTACACACCATCGGCTATCTCTATAGTAGCAGGCTATATCGAGACCTTAATCAGAAAGCCATAAAGCTCAATAAAGCGCCAGTACTTGAACCGACTGGTGCGCTTGATTTACTGATAAAAGCCAATATCGGTATAGCGCAAATCGTAGATTATCCTGATGAGATGGCAACTACCCTATCCCATGAGCAAGCGCAGAATATTAGTGGACTAAAAGAGCAAGACTTATCAGAGAACTTATACTTACCACAGTCTGGTTTGGTCAACCCGCAAGCATTGAAAACTATTATATTGACACATCCGCTCATTCGTTTTCAGCAATTAGACGTGAATAAAATTGACGAAACTGAACAGCATGTGTGTATCGAAGGCAGTGATCAAAACCAGGAGACTGTCTCTATTTTTGCTGATAATGTCGTCATTTGCGCCGCATTTGAGAGTCATCAATTAGATAAGCGTATTTTTGATTGCCGTAAAATTCGTGGACAGCTGTCTTGGTTTACACCTGATGTAGAACAACTCGCAAATTTACCTAAAATACCGCTCAAATATAGTGGTTACTGTGCGCTATTTAACGCACAGACAGGTGATGATGATCTAAACACTGTCACCGCTGGCGAGCCATACCTATTATTAGGCGCGAGCTTTATCCGTAATGATACCGATACTGATGTAAGAGAGGATGAACATCAAATCAGCCGAGACAAGCTTGTTACTGCCATTCCTGAGATGGAAACCGTCGTGCTGGTCGATACCAGCTTGTGGCAAGGGCGCGCTGGTATTCGCACACAAACGCCTGACTATCATCCAATCGTTGGGCAACTAACCAACAGTCAGCGAATTTGGACGATGAGTGCAATGGGTTCAAAAGGTTATGCGTTGGCACCCATCTGCGCTGAAGCATTAGCGGGTATGATGCTAGGGTCATTTGCACCGCTATCTAATGCAATGCTCGCACGTCTATCACCCAATCGTACACGTCTACAAACGCCGCTGACTTAGATGATTTCTTGCCAAATAGTTTTTACTCACCGCTCTCCATTCTTGACTTAACAGCGCCAAACAATGACTTGCCAGCCTCAGGCTCATGTGGCGCTTGATGGGCAATTTTCGCGCTACTATCGTTATCAATGACAGCTGATGGTGCTGTTAAGGTTCGAATCTGCGCTTCATCACGGGTGTTCTTTTGAATGGTGACCGCAGCAAACAAACTCATGGTAAACGCCATCATATAAAATCCTTTTTCACTGAGACTTAGACTGCCTGCATTCATAAGACCAAGGGCAATAAGCGCAATGGATAATCCGAGGGCAGCCCAGCTAATAAAGTAGTACATATTGGTCGTTGGAATACCCTCACTACGATCACGTAGCGTTTTTTGCAGACTGATGGCAGAGTACAGACCAAGTGCCAACACCGCAATATAATAGCCCTTCTCATTTAACAACATACTTTGAGCATTCCATAGTCCCAGTAAATACGCAAGGACACCGACCAACATAACGGCCCAAGACGTCCCCACATAAGCGGTAGTCGGCTTATAAGCGGCTAGCTGACTCTTGGTAATCGTGTCATTATTCATTATTATCCTCAATTATGAGTAGGCAAACCCTGTGATCAGATAAGTATTTTATCGACCTTTGTTTCGCCTTAAAATAACACAACCATGCTATATTGTAAGCTAAAAATTATCTTTTAAATAAATAGCATTCTTAACGACAGAGTTCTAACATGTCTTTTTTCACCTTACTCATTTTGCTTAGCCTCATCTTTATTGTGCCTATATTTTTTGTCATAAAAGAAAAATCTAAGCAGTCGCAAATGGATATGGCGCAGCGTCATCAGGAATATTTGACAGCGGGAAGTCTGAAGACTGACAACTCTCAAGCGCAAATAGCATCAAAAGAAAAGACAAATAATGAACCGAGTCATGGTCTAAACGTCATTCGTTTTTCAGCGCATCACCCGTTTGTAAAATTGCTCTATGATGAGCAGGTTCCGCACACGTTTCGAGCCATTATGGACGCGATCGGCCAACAATATGAGTCTACCCATCACGAGCAGATTACTGAGTCACAGTTATTTACGCTCAATAAGCTTATCGCGACTCGAGTGCCAGAGTTGATTACTGACTATCTAAGCCTTGATACGCACTATGCAAAAACCGTCCTAATTGATACGGATAAACAAAATACCAGCTATGATATGGTGCTTGAGCAATTAACCTCAATTTTAGATTTTGCGCAGAAGCTCAATACCCAAAGCCAAAGTGGTGTCGTGAACAAGCTACTTGCCAGCCGCCGATATCTAGATGATGTCTATAAAGAAAGTGGCATGGCCGCCGACAGTTTAAAAATTAAGTGAGACAATACCATGAGCTACCATCAAACCACCATTACCCTACCTACTTATGCCCGTGGTATTCATATCATCACCCCGATTATCGAAGCGGCCATTGCTCAGCTGATACCGCACTCTAACAAAGCGGGGTTGGTCCATTTGTTCTTGCTGCACACCTCAGCCAGTCTCACAATTAATGAAAATGCTGACCCAGATGTCAGACTAGATACTGAAGAATGGCTCAATAAAATCGCTCCCGCCGATCAACCAGAGTATCGCCATACCCTAGAAGGGTCAGATGACTTGCCCGCTCATTTTAAAAGCATGATGCTGGGTGTCAGCTTAACCATTCCACTAGTCGATGGTGCATTGGGCTTGGGTATATGGCAAGGGGTTTACTTGTGCGAGCATAGAGACGTGACTGGATATGGCGGACAGCGCAAGCTGGTTATTACGGTCAATACGTAATAATATAGAGTTATTCACTGGCAGGTTAACGCCTGCAAATTGCCACATTGATATAGAGCGCTATTAACGGATAAACCTCATGATGACCCCTTTTGCCTCAAAACTACCAATCCCAACAAACCCTAAGTCTCACGGTCTCAAGGCTTCTGCTGTTTTTTTGAGTTTATTTCTGCTGAGTGCCTGTCAAGAAACGCCAGAATCTGAAGCACCTGCCGAAACACCATCTGAAACGTCAACACAGACCACACCAGTCACCACAAATATTAATGTTAATGAAGCGGCTAATGACAATACTGTCGATGACGGTACCACACCTGTACAGAGCGACACTGATCCAGCACGCGATGTGAGCGTGACAGAATTAGAAAAAAACCTTGGAGACACTGCGCCAAATAATGCGGATACAGCACCCAATCCAGAACAGGCAATCAAAGGCGCACAGATCACTGATGTACGCTATAAGAGTGCCGCAGGTGATAGCCTGTCAGTCGTTTTTGAGACATCAGCTGCAGGGCTACTCAATGCCATCGTCACCCGCCCCAACCAGCCAAAAATGACGCTCAGCGCACCAGAAGGACAAGGTAACAATCCCACTTATCGCTCAGCCGATGGCAATATCCAACTGGTGAGTCATGCAGGTGGTAGTACGATTGATCTTATCCAAAATGATACTGTCACGAGCTTTGATGCGGTCAGCGCTGAAGCAGAAGTCGTCACTGAATAAGTGCTAGCTGTATGCTTTTTGAAAGTCTTATCTTAAATAATTAAAAAGCGGCAAACGTTACTATCATTGCCGCTTTTTTCACTAATACTGAATGCTCTCCGCTTACTTGCATTCACTCAAATTTCTAATATATAACTTTATTTATCCAAACCCAGTCGATTGACCAAAAAGTCCGACCAACCAGCTTATCGCCGTCCATATTCCCCAACCGACAAATACAATCACGATGAGTCCTAACATGTCAGGGATATGCAAGTACAGCCAAGCCACTATAGGATTTCGCCAAAAGGCACCAAAGCGGCTTTGTTGCTGCTTGTCTTCTAGTGATTGATGCAAAAAAGGCCGATCCATATGCATGGTTTCAGTGATGCCATACTCCTGATGCAAATGCTCGTGTACGATACCCAATGTCTTGCGGCTAGGGCGAATAAAAATATCTAGCAATGTTCCAATACCCGGTACAATACCAACGATCATATCAATCAGCGCCAGTCTAACAGCGGGTGTCATTTTATCGGCAGGAACACCCAGCTGACGACCCAGTATAAAAGCATAGCTCGTCAATATCAGTCCTGCGACATCCCCTGCGAGAGGAATGGTAGAGAGCGCCGCATCCGCACCCATGCCTTGCTTGGTAAAAGGCACGCGGACAAGAGAATCCATTGTATTAGCAAACTTTGCTAGTTTACGCTCGGTGGCAATGACTTGCTCGCGCGTCAATCCATGCTCAGCAAGTTTTGCCTGATAGTCGACGCCTGAGCCATGTGTAGCGGAGGATTTCTTTACTTTAAATTTCGGCAACTTCTTAAATCTATCCATTTAGAGTCGTCCATATACAAGCAATTGCAACAAGGGCAAAAACATAGCGTCCTACCCAGATATTGGCTAAGAATGCCTGAAAGCAAGCCTGTGCATTGCGACTGGCACACGCGCTGTTTTGTTTGGCAAACATCATCGCCACCAATGCCAATCCGAATACGGGTGTCACGCCTAGCGTTGTTGGGGCAAAGTAATGCCACATAGCCGTGCCCATCATCAGCAAAAATAGCATTTGCAGGATTGAGATAATAATCACATCATAGCGGCCAAATAATATCGCTGTTGATTTGACGCCAATCTTGAGATCATCTTCGCGGTCAGCCATCGCGTACTGCGTATCATAGGCCACCGTCCAGCACATATAAGCAAAGAATAATATCCAGCACCAAATATCGGGAGCGCCCTGCACCGCCACATAAGACATCGGTATGGCCCACCCAAACGCCGCTGCTAAAAATACTTGCGGTAGATGGGTATAGCGCTTCATAAATGGATAAATAAAGGCCAAGACAACAGCACCCAATGACCAATAAAATACCGCTATCGGTAAGAAGAATAGCAAACTGGCGCTTAGCAATACCAGTACCAAAAATGCAGCAATGGCTTCTTTGCCAGATAAGCGCCCATCTGCTAAAGGTCGACCTTTAGTGCGGGTCACATGACCATCTACTTTGCGATCAGCAAAGTCATTGATCGCACAACCAGCGGCGCGCATAAATATCGCACCGAGGGCAAATATCACAAATATCTTGAGCGTTGGAAGGCCTGATGTCATCCCTTGCTGCTGTGCTTGACCAATGGCAGCCAGCAACACTCCCCACAACGTTGGCCACAGCAACAGTTCAATACCCACTGGTTTATCAAAACGCGTGAGCTGGATGTAGGCTTGTAGTTTTTCTTTAAATGTCATAGCTTTTTATTATCATCAATAGAGGATTTTATGTGCTTGCCAACCGTTATATTTGTTGCCATAAGTTATTAGCTTCGACTAGAGACAATTCAGGATATTGTTTGCGTAACGCTTTAATCGCAGGGATTTTATCTTTATGTGCTGCTTGTTGACGCAAAAATGCCAATTGCTCTTGTGGACTGCTCAATTCCTTTAAACGTGCCTCAAGCCGAAGAATTCGAGTGCGCAGCATGATATTAACCAACAGTAAGCCTGCACCCATGACCCAGATGATTATCGTTGACATTTCCTGCTCCCAAATACATTTATTCTAAATACTCAAGCTAATGAATGACTTACATTTAGGCTGATACACTCATTACCACAAACCATCGCTATTAAAAATCATCATTATCAGACAAAGTAACCATCAAAGCGCACCGCTTCATTATGCCAGCTTTCACTAGCAGGCTGCTCAGCCAGCAAGGGTGCAAATTGTGGACGCTTCACGACCACACGACCTTGCCCTTGCGCGCTTCGACTCACAACTGCCTTGGCGCTATTTAGCAATAGTCGCTCTTCATCTAGCGTTGGTGGGCGAGCCAATTGGTGCAGTGCTTGCATGTGCTTACCGACCTTTGCACCTTTGCCTGTCTTACTGTCTTGATAGCTGTCCTCTGGAAACATGGGATCCAGATACACTACATCGACTGCATTAGCATCATTTGCTATATCGTCAGCTTTTAGGCTCGCAAAATAACTCAGCGCATCAGTATTGATAATCTGTAGTCGGCTCATCAGCTTTTGCCAATTAGGCAACTTACTCATACGCTCTTGCTCTGCAAGTAATAACAGCGCCATCAAAGGCTGCTGCTCAAGCATGATGACTTGTGCCCCCGTACTGCCCAATATCAAACTATCATGGCCAAAGCCAGCAGTGGCATCGATAACATGGCTGTCTGCTGTCATTTTTGCTGCTTGCAGTAGCAGCTCAGACTTACGGCCCGCACTCACCACACGGCGTTGTAGCTTATCCCATTCAGGTGCCACACTCATTCCATCGCTGAGCCATGATAGCTTGTCTTTTTCATCAAGTAATAAGATGGGGCTTGATGATGCGTCACTCAATTGCTGACGACGTTTTTGTGTGAGTTTCTCTGTGAAGAGTTCAGTCTCTAAGACGATTGGTAATTTATACTCAGCTATCAATGATTGTAGGCGCTCAATCTGAGCTTGTTGGTTGTCATTCACATAGAACAGTTGGCACTGTACAAGGTCACCTGACTTATTATCTGTGTGGTACGGCGCTGTCATAACCATCATCCTTTTTACTTATAACTGCTTACTTTTCAACTATAGCATCATAAGCCATAGTCCAAAGCTAGCCCGCCATTTGGTAACCAAAGCCCCAAGCCGCTATCAATACAACAACACCCGTGATGATACGTAACCAAGCAAAAATGGTAAAGTCACGGCGACTCACCCATGCTACAAGCAAGCGAATACAGAGTAGCGCCACGACAAATGATACAATGGTGCCGATACCGAGCACCAACCAGTCTTCACGATTGCTCAGTACATCACCGTGTTTGAGCAAATCTAATAATGCCGCGCCTACAATGACAGGAATACCCAAAAAGAATGAGAACTCAGCAGATGCCTTACGTGAGACCCCAAGCCATAGCGCCCCAATAATAGTGGCTCCCGAACGCGACGTACCTGGTATCAGAGCCAAACATTGAAACAGACCAATCATTAAGGCCGTTTTTATACTGACATCTTCTGCTTCTTCTGCAATGATGGTTTTAGGGCGTTTTTCTACATAGAATATGAGCAGACCGCCGATGATGAGCATAATGGCAACGACAATAGGATTGAATAAATACGCTTTGATTTCATCAGCAAAGGTAAAGCCAACAATCATCACAGGAATGGTCGCGACAATGAGACTGAGTCCCAGCTGCCTAGGATTGGTCATGCCTTCTGCTTTGCCAGTCAGCAAACCCATCAACGCTTGCCACAGTCTGCCCCAATAGTCATAAATCACTGCCAAAATAGCACCAAGCTGTACCACGACCACAAACAAATCGACTTTCTCTTTGGTCCAAAATCCCATCACATCCGCTGATAAAATCAAATACCCCGTGCTCGAGATGGGTAAAAACTCTGTGATGCCTTCCACGATACCCATGATGACAGCTTGAACAAATAACAGTATATCCACAATGACTTTCCTAAAAACAGGCCGATTGGCTGTCCTATATTAACGTTGGTTTTATATTGATTAATGCTTAAAAAATACTCAAAAGCTATGCTTTGCCTTGTTCTTTGAGTGTTTTCCAAGCTTGGTTACGTAGATATTTTGGTAGTGCTTGCGCTGCCTCCGTACCGCCAACGTTTGCAAATTGGGCAACACCAAGCTGCCCGATGATAACAGCGTCTGGCCAGACGTCTTCATGGCACACTTGCTGATCATGCAATGCTAGTAGTACTGATCCATTCCCCGCGATAGGGATATTCAGTGCTGTTTGGCTATCATAATCTAAAAGCTGTTCTGTACTATCGCTACCATCAGCCAAGACCGGCTGCATGGTGCTATAACCTAACTGGTCGTTAACTACCAACTCATATTGCCCAAAGTAAACTTGCTGCATACGAGCATCAAGGGCGCTGTATAGATGTGTCAGCCCGTACTGCTGATACGCAGATTGTGCAATCGCTTGTAGGCTAGAGACACCAACACAAGGCAAGTCATGCGCGACAGACAACGCTTGCACCACTGCCGTATTAATGCGGATACCACTGAACGCACCCGGCCCTCGATTAAATATTAAAGCCTGTATATCAGCAAGACGTAACTGCGCCTCAGATAACGCAGCATCAATCATCGGTAAAATCTGCTGAGTCTGCTGGCGTTTACCTGTTTCGGTATGGTTCGACAGTACCTGTCCGCTCGAATCTAAAATCGCGATCGAACACTGATCGAACACGGTATCCATTGCTAAAAACATCACAACCTCGGCTTTTACTTTTGGCGTTCTAAATGGGTTTGTCAGAT
>Ga0098065_1000572_pt1 | contig 16608 bp, 15 predicted proteins | sample 25_taG_FD_75062 | JGI IMG/M metagenome (GOLD analysis project Ga0098065, IMG submission 75062) | Marine viral communities from Cariaco Basin, Caribbean Sea - 25_WHOI_OMZ | ecosystem: Environmental > Aquatic > Marine > Oceanic | place: Caribbean Sea: Cariaco Basin | collected 2014-11-08 | reverse complement strand
GCGCGGGGCAAAGGTGACATAGTCGCCAATCACGCAATCGTGTTCGACATAGCTATATAAATTGGCATGAAAGCATTTACCTATGGTTACATTAGCAGCAATAGTGACAAAGGGACTGAGTGCAGCACCGAAAGCGATACGGACTTCATCCATGATTAAGGTAGTCGTTCCTTTTACTGTCCACAATGAGATACCATCTTGAACCAATTTATCTGCAATTTTTTCACGAATACTGCTATTAGCAATGGCAATCAGGACAAATTTATCATCACTTTTTATACTTTTAAATTTTGTATAATTCATCGCAGTATAGCAGTTGACAGTAGTATCATCATCCAAGGCATCATCAATAAATACGATTTGGCTATTCACTTCACTATCTAATATCCGCAACTGATCGACTGCTACTGGCATTAGGCTACGACCACAGCCTGAGGCACCATAGACGGCAAATACTTTACTCATAGCTACTTTCTAAAGCGGACTGGTTTTGATTACCCATAAACTTACTCATCGTTACTTCACCGTCAGCGCTAATACCGTCTTTAATAACCACTTTTTTTACCGTCTTAAGCAATATCTTAATATCTAACCATAATGATTGATTATCGATATACCAAGTATCAAGCTCAAACTTCTTATCCCAACCAATGGCATTGCGACCATTGACTTGTGCGTAGCCTGTGATACCAGGACGCAGTTGATGACGACGGTTTTGCTCATCGTTATACAATGGCAAATATTCCATCAATAATGGACGTGGACCGACTAAGCTCATATCGCCTTTAATCACATTCCATAACTCAGGTAGCTCATCAAGGCTAGTATTGCGTAGTGCTTGTCCAAATGGCGTTAAGCGCTCACTATCGGGTAATGGGTTACCCTGTGTATCAATAGCGTCTTTCATAGATCGAAATTTAATCATTTCAAACGGTACACCATGCAAACCAGGACGAGTCTGTCGAAATAGTACTGGCGAACCTAAGTTCTTACTGACTTTATATGCAGTGATAGCGTACACAGGAGACAGTACTAATAGTGCTGTAGAAGCAGCGGTTATGTCAAACAGGCGTTTTATCATTGCTATTCCTTATAACCCTAACATCTGTAACAATCGCTTATTTACTTTATCAGCATCAAATTTATCTTGCGCTATTTTATAACTCTCATGGCCCATCTTAGCTATCTGTTCAGGATGCTCTATAAAATAAATCATCTTTTCAGCCAAAGCTTGTGGATTCCATTTTTCAACTAAAAACCCATTCACTCCATCTACTACGGTCTCACGGCAACCTGGTACATCAGTTGTTATAACAGCGCGACCTATTGCCATCGCTTCTTGAGTGCTGCGTGGTACGCCTTCACGATAATAAGAGGGTAGAACAAAAACACTAGAGTTAGCTATCCATTCTGAAACATTGTCTACATGACCAGGGTATTCGATAATATTACTATCTACATACATATTAAGCTCAGAATCTGTCAATGCGCCTAGCGCTTGTTTATCTATAGCACCTAGCACAATAAATCTCGCATCATGATAGCTATCCTTTACAATGTTGGCAGCAGCTATATAATCGTGAATACCTTTTTCTGCTAATAATCTAGCTACGAAGATAAAGGTGGGTTGTGTAGGGTAAGTGTCTGTATAGGAGTAATTTTCAAGATTTAAACCGATACCTCCTAAAACTTCTACTCTTCTTATTTTTATGGAGTGTAGCTCTAATAAATCTTTCGGATCGTCAGGATTTAAGAATATCAACGCATCTAATTGTGGTAAGGCAACTCTATATAGTATTATTTGAATCTTTTTAATCAATCTTGCTTTTTTACTCATCCCATTTGGCTGTTCAGTAAAGGTATAACCTAATCCCTCTAACATCCCTATAACGCGAGGAACTTTAGCCATCTTCGCTGCTAGCGTACCAAAAATAACTGGTTTCGCGAAATAAGAAAAAACTAGATCTGGTTCTATTTCCTTAATTTTTTGTGACAGCCCATAGGTTGCTTTGATATCAGCTAACGGGTTAAGACCACCACGGTTTAATTGATAAGTGATAGGAATAGCACCCAATATTTCTATTTTTTTTAAATCTTCAGAAGTATACTCGGAAGTAAAAGCGTAGACAGTATGTTGCTGATCAAGCAAGGTTTTGATTGAGTCTTCACGAAAGCCATAAAAACTAGAGGCTACTGTTCCTATAATAATTATTTTCATCATTTAACAGCCTTTAAATTTTCCAAGTTATTACTTTTAAGTCTCAAAATATAAAAAAAGCTAATATAAATAGCTAAATAATTATACATTCTTAATCGCACTGCAGTACCTAAGTTATCATTACCAATTAACCATACACTAGCATAGAGCACAAAAAATATGATTAAAAAACGTACAAAATTATCTGCTAACTTAATGTTTTTTAGTACATATATGAACATGAAGAAAAATGGCATCGTTTCAATTATAAGTAGTATAACTGCAAAGGGATTAGTAACGTACAATCCTAACATTTGACCTAAAAAGCTGAGAATAAAATTAGGAACAAATAGTAACGGATTAGAAAAGTCTAATCCTAAGGTAGAACCATTATTTCCCGCCTCAAAACCAGAACGATATTCTGTAAGTATATCTAGGTATCCAACATAATTTGCAATAAAAAGTACTAAAAAATATAGAAATCCTAAAAATATAATTCTGTTCTTATTAAATTTAATTTTCCATAAGAAAAGACTTATTAAAAATGCGTATCCTAGATAAGGTCTTAAAGCTAATAAGAAGAAACCTGTAACAACAGCTACAGCAAATAGGACTAAAAATACAATATAACTTCGACTCTTTAAACATGACTTTACTATCAGACATCCAATAAGAAAAATGAACACCATAAACACGTCACGGTATATATCAAAGGCGAAAAAGTACATTGTAGGATAGGCTACACCTATCAAAATAATATAGAGATAATATTTTTGAGTTTCTCGAAAAGTTAGACCAGCCAACTTAGCTGCAATGAAAGGTATAGCAAATAAGCTCAAAAAGAATAAAATATAAGCAATTAAAGTACGTGAATAAAACCCTATATTATATAGATACCTTAATATGACTGGCCAGATGTTTACCGCTAGATTATACAATCCTGTTGCATAACCATGATAATAAATAGCATCGCTACCCATACCAAATCCAGATAATATTAAATCACTTTTAACTAAGATATAAAAAATAGATTTAAAAAATATTAGGCTAGCTATGGCTAATAAAATAAAATGATTGGATATTCTTTCAAAAAAATATTTATTCTTCATTATATATAATAATCCATTTTTTTATTATATCTTTTAGACAGAATCTCTCTTGAATGCGTTTCAAATTTTTATAAATAATACTACTTTTTTTGTCACCCTCAAGCCCAAGCGAGTAAAATATCTTTTCTTTCAATAATGTAGGATTATTTGGAGAGACTAAAAATTCTGAATTATTTAAAACTTCAGCCACTCCACCGCAGTCTGTAGCTACCACTAAACACTCACAAGCCATTGCTTCAGCTACTACTAATCCAAAACCTTCATACTTAGATGATAAAACGAATAAGTCAGCAGCACTCATAAGTCTAGGGATATCACTTCTCCTACCCAGTAGAACTACATTATCTTTTATATCTAATTTGTCTATAGTGTCTTCTATAAGTGATCTAAGTTCACCATCGCCTACTATTATTAGTTTAAAATCAAAGTCACTCTCTTTCTTTAACAAATAAGCGGCATTTAGTAAGTTTGGATAATCCTTTTGCTCGCTGAATCGTCCCGTAGCCAGAATGATCTTGTACTTATTACTAATATTCAACTCTTTAGCTAATTCTAGTTTTGCATCTGGGTCGTATTTAAATTTATTTAAATCAATACCGTTATACACCGTTTTCATGCCATCTATAGGAACTGCTTTCATATTTTCAAAAGCAGCAACTGCTTCTTGACTAACATTAGTGCTAGTATTTGCTAAGTAATGCGTAGCGCGATAGGCAAACATGCGAAGCTTACCGCCTTCATTGCTATTATGAGCTGTAGAGATAAGTCTATTAATAGGTGTTATAACCCTAACTGTACGCATAATAATATTTGCGTGGACCATATGCGAATGTACAACATCAGGTTGATAGCTCCTAATAATTCTCGATAATTTTAAATAAGCTTTTGGTAGAGATGATAAATTATTGAGTTTAATGTTAATAAGCTCGATATTTTTATTGGCAGGATGGGTTAACACTTCTCCCGTGAGATAAGCAATCTTTACTTCATAGCCCACTCTTGCCATACCATCAGCCAGATCACAAACAACTCGCTCAGCTCCACCTTGACCTAAACCTGTAATAACGTACAAAATTTTCATAAGATGCACCTAATATCGTTATAGACTCTCAATCAAGTCAATCCACTGGCTTATTATATTTTTGGGTTGGTAAACCTCAGCCTTCTCTTTACTTTTCACACTAATATTTTTTCTTTGTTCATCATTGCTCATCATATTAACTAAAGAGTAGGCAAGCTGATTAATATCATTTTGAGGAACTAAAATAGATCCTGTATTTTCTAATATTTCTTCTGGACCAGTATCGCAATCAAAACTAACAACAGGTAAACCAAAAGCTAAAGTTTCAAGAAGTACCATAGGGAAACCCTCGAAGCGAGAGCTTAAACAAAATACCTCCGCTTCTTTGTAGTAGCGACTGACCTCGTTAGTAACACCTACTAACTCTACACTGTTAGTTAGCTTATTTTCTTTAATAAAGTGAGTTAATTTGGCTCTATCTTCACCTTCACCAACTATTTTTAGTGTCCAATCTGGCATGACTTCGGCCACTTGCACCCAAGACTGAAGTAGCCTATCAAAGCCTTTTATGTCAACCAAACGACCAACAGCCAATACTATCTTTGTTTTTTCTTTCTTAACATATCTTTGCACAGGAAAAGGACAAGGATTGGCTATAGCTACTATCTGAGACTTATGCTGCGTGCCCTGTAGCCAGTAACCCTTATCTCTTTCAGTTAGAGTGACAACTACATCGCTGTAACGCGCAGCTAGCTGCCGATCTATGCGCCTTTTCTTCGAACCTAAATCACTATTAAAGTTAAAATGCTCCCAACATATATGTCTTACTGGTAAACCTAAAACAGCTGGTAAAGTAAATTGAACACACGCTGTATCTACTACTATTAGTGTATCAATTTGTTCCTTTTTTAATAGTTTTCTTAACTTATAAACAGTATTAGGAACGCGTAATAATCTAAACTTTTCGAAACTCGATAACGAAATTATTTTGATGTCTTTATTTAGAGGAAAGAAAGGACTATCACTATGTGCAATACTGGCAAACATTACCTCGTATCCCGCTATAGATAAGCTATTAGCGAGCATAGTGCTTACTCGCTCAGAACCGCCAGAGTTATTGAGACTACTGATTATTATTAAAACCTTCAATCTAATCTCCTTACTACAATTATGTAAACACTCACCTTTAATCAGTATAATTTGACTAGAAACTTGGCATTAAACTTCAATATAAACTTAACAGCGGACATAAAATCTCTTTTGAGAAGACATAATACTAAACGAAATTTAAGTGGTACATCATCATCACTTATCAAATAGATGTCTTCATTAGAAAAAATATTTTTTTCTTTTTTTGCATTTTGAAATATTTCAAATACTCTTTTATTTTTGGCAGCTCTATCAATTATCTCGTCTTTTAGTACACCTTTGTATAAATCAATAATTTTATCGGTAACAGCTACATAAGAAACTATTGAATCCATTGATAGCTTATATGTAGCTGATTCACTATTTTGGCGATATATATATACAGGTTCATTCAAGTAACTGATATTGTAGGGACCAAGACTAAGAATCTTAGCTAAAATCAACTTATCTTCCATATAATTGAGATTAGGTTCGAAAGATGATGAACTGTATAATTCTTTTCTTATAAGTTTATTACAAAGACTTCCATGATATTTACTATCGATAAGACCTTCCACAAAGCCCCAGTAACTTTCATTATTATCTACACCCACATACTTGTCTTTTTTCTTATACTTAATTGTAAAGCCACCAACAACTATGTCAGCATTATTAATTAACATTATTTTTACCAAAGATTCTATGGCGGATTCTGGGAGTATGTCGTCAGCATCTGCATGAATTATAAATTCACCTGTTGACGCTTCAAGACCAGCTTGTCTTGCTGATGCAACGCCACCATTTTTTTTAGTAATAAGGATTCTATTTTCATGTGATTCCACAAACGTTCTAGCTATGTTGTTATAAATTACATCCGAACCATCATCCACAAGTATGACTTCAATGTTTTGATAGGACTGATTTGATATACTTGCTAAAAGCTCATTAAAATAATTTTTAGGATTGTAGAAGGGAACTATAATTGAAACATTAGGTTTAATCATTACTAGTACTCATTGCTTTAATATACTTTAGTTTAAAGAGTATAAAATCATTTGTATTTTAAATAAATAAGAATCTAATTATGAATGTTAACTACATTTTTCATAAAAATTTCTTTGCTATCCAAATCGAGATGGTTTACACCAAATGAATTGTATGCTAGATTATAAAAATCTTGGTGTAGCTCAAAAATCTTAGCATCATGGATATAGTTAACAGAGACTCTATCTAAACTCATAATATTTAGTAATGCTGTACTAATAAAACTGAAAACCTCTATATTAGTATTTGGATTATTTACTAAAAATTCAACGATGTAGTCTTCAAAAATTAAAGGGCTTTCAACTAATTGATAATTACCCTTTGGATAAACACTCTCTCTTGGATGGGGGTAGTAATAGTCAATTTCTAATTTGCTAATATTGCTTTCTACATATGAAAAATCAAAGCCTTTAGAAATATCGGTTAATGGTTGTCCTAAATAGAAACTTACTATATGCGTATCGCTGTTGTTATTGTTGTTGTTATTGTTATTGTTATTGTTATCAGGAAAAAGTGGTAAATACTCTTTATTTTCTATGATATTAGGTATATCTTTATAAATAGTATAGTGTAATATGGAGAGATTCTTTAGATCTTTCATATAATATTTTAAACCAAAGAACCTCCAAACTATTCTTTTTAGGAGCTTAGGTTTGCTATTTAAATAATATGCATCAGATGGAACTATATTAGCTGTACCATCATCAAAGGTATATAAATTAGCCGATTTGTTCTTCGAAACAATATATTGAAAATGTCGAGAGTCTATACTGGCTAAATATACATTTTGATACTGAATACTTAAACCGTTATCTTTTAGTTTTTTTATATAGTCAGTAAAGTCACGTAATCTAGTTTTACGGACTATATATAAACTATTTATACATTTTTGTTTCAGTCTATGATAATAGTGCTTATACTTCTCATTATCAATAAGAGCTAATACTAATAAATCAAAGCTTTCATCTGAGTTCAGCTCAATAATTTTCTCAGCTATCAGCATTTGTAATGGTGTGACGCACATAATCAAACTTCTAGACTTCATTTAAATAATATCCGTAACAGTGCAAATATAGGTCATTCATATTCTATTAAATTTTGCAATTCTTTATTTTCTTAGGACTCTTTTAAACAGTTAAGTTTAAAATGAGTCCTAAATAATTAATAAAGTAATATTTCTACTTTCAAATAGTAAGCATTGACCGACTTAAAGACTCTTTTTTAATTCCCAGCTAGCATAAGATTGTTTTTCAAAAATATCTTCATTATATAAATTATCAATAATAAACCAGAAATCTTGTTCTTTATAATTTAAAAATTCACAGAAGTCTCTTACAGCTAAAGGATCTAAATTATGATCATGCTTGAGAACTAAATCTACAGCTTGTTCTCTTGTTATCTCACCATAACGTACCAATCGCGAAGCAAAATCTGTTGCAAATGCATGCCCAAACTTAGGATATTTTAACCAAGGATGAACAAGATAAGCGCGACTGTCAATTTGGTCGAAATTCTCAACATGATTTGTTCTGTTCCATTCATGGGTTAAATCATGAAACCCACGAGTCTTTGCAAACTTATAATTAGTTATGCTGTTCCAGTCAATAAAATAGCCTAGATATATTGGATCAAGCTTATCTAGATTCTCCTCACTAGGTGGATCAAAGAAGTTCAATTCTTTTAATGTAACTTCTTCACCAAGCAATTCTTCTGTTGAAATGCCGGAAGCAACACCATTTTTTATCTGGTTCTTTGCAGAATAAGTTTCTTCAGAATATTCACCGCCATACTCATGGCTGACATTCTCACCATATACTAAGAGTGGTGTATTGAATTTTTCAGCCATATGCAATGGGTAGGTATAAATATAGCGATCTGTAAAGTAGGTTGGTTTTCCATATTTTTCAAATGTATACTTCATTATTTTTTTCTGAGCTTTTATATTTGGTTTCATGCTTATAATGTCACATCCAAAAGCTTCTGATATGTTCTTTATATTATGTTTACCAGCTTCTGTCATAGGGAAATTATCTTCTACCGATACAAGCAAAGGATTCATGCCCATCAGCTCTTTCATAACATGAACTTGAAAATGGCTGTCTTTCCCACCGCTTACTGCCACCATACAGTCGTAACCGTTTGGACCATTCATTCCACGGTATTTATCACATAGAATCCGCAACTCTTCGAATCGCTTATCATAGTTGATTTCTTGTCTTTTGCTGAACGTTTGGCATCCCGTACAAATACCCTCAGCATTAAATTCAATTCCTGGTCTAGTATCAGGCATTACACACTTAGTACAATATTTCATTTTAAAGTTCCCTTCCTATTAAAAACTCAGCTAATTTAAAATCATAATCTTCATCAATATCAATCGACATCTCAGATTCCATTATATATGCATTGGTTCCCTTACTATAAATACTATCTAATCTACCTACGTATTCACGAATAAACAAGTATATAGCTCCATTTAACCGATGATATTCATCATAGTCCTGTGTTCTTTTCATGTTTTTAGAGTCTATAAATCCTTCCATGGATCCCTCAGGTCCTAATTTATTACATAACTGAATAGGATGCTCAAGCTTACACACAGAGACTACAGCTTTTGCTGCTGTTTCTTTCATCAAGATCATAGACTCTTTTATATGAAGTGAATTCCTAATGGGTGATGTAGGTTGTAATATTGCAACTGTACTTACTTTACGATCATCTTTATTTTCAAACCACTCAACTAAATGGGTAACCACATCGTTAGTTGTTGCCTCATCCGTAGCAAGTTGTGTTGGTCTCAAAAACGGTACTTCAGCGCCAAATTTTTTAGCTACTGCTGCAATCTCATCGTCATCTGTACTAACAAAAACATAATCAAATACTTTACTTTCCAAAGCTGCTTCAATAGTCCATGCAATCAAGGGTTTACCGGCTAATAACTTGATATTTTTACCTGGTAGACGCTTGCTACCACCGCGAGCAGGTATAATAGCTATGTTCATAAGATAAACCCTTTAATATCTTGCTGGGCTTTTTGATAGTCTGCCATTTGTCCGATGTCTAACCAATAGTCATAACTAGTATAAGTACCCACTTTTTCTTTTTTATTTATTCTTTCTGTTAATAATGTAGGCAAATCTATTTGCGTATTTGGCTTAACGGAATTTACACATTCATAGCTCAGTACATAAATTCCTGTATTGATGTTATAACGATAGGTTGGCTTTTCTACCATAGCTGTTATCAAGCTATTTTCGCTCTCTACTACCCCAAAAGCCACTTGATGTTCTAACTCGCGTACACACATAGTGGCATCAAGCTGATTAACTACATGGTAGTCAAGTAAACGCTTAAAATCCACTTTAGTCAATACATCACCATTCATCATAATCAATGGCAGCTTAGGTAGGCTTTTCGGTAATAGCCCTAAAGCGCCTCCCGTACCTAATGGTGAATCCTCATAAACATAAGTAATACTCACATTCCATTTACTACCATCACCGAAGTGTTCACGTATTTGTTCTGGCATGTAGTGAGTTGAGATATAAAAATTATGAAAACCATATGAGATAAACTGATTAATCAAATGCTCTAGCATTGGCTTGTTACCTACTTTTAGCATAGGTTTAGGACAATTATCTGTTAAAGGACGCAAACGGGTACCAAAACCACCTGCCATAATAAACACTGGATTATCACGTTTTTTTGGTTGTAAGACTTGATGCAGAGTTTCTAGCCCCAGTAAGCGATTGTCTACATCAGTAACAGGTAAAGCTAAGAGGTCATATTTGTCCATCAAATCTATGCGTTGTTGCCGGGTATGATTCGCTTTTACAACCATAGGTTTTTTATTCATTACCTTAATTACAGCATCACTCATATCAGATTCTGCTAATAGGCCACGACGAATATCACCATCAGTAACAGTTCCAAGTAAAGTTTGTTGATTGTCACAAACTAAGGCGATACGCAACCCAGCTTCATCAATAGTACGCATAGCATCACGGATGGTTGCATCAGATGTTAGAACCACACTTTTCCAATCAATCATTATCTTTTCCTATCGAAGAATTCTACAACGTGCAGGAATAATTACCTGCATTGCAGGAACATCTCTGACTACTGAACAGCCAGCACCTATAACTGATTTATTACCAATTTTTATACCCTGTATCACACAAGCTCCAGTACCTACATGTACTTGACTCTCTGTGATAACACCGCCACTTAATGTAGCACTAGGTGCAATATGATTATGAGCACCGATGCAACAATCATGCTCGATAATCGCTCCACTATTAATAATGCAATTCATACCTACAATGGCATTTGTTTGTACGATTGCACCCGCCATAATTTGCACACCGTCAGCTAATTGTGCGGATTTAGAGACTGTGGCATTAGGCGAAACAACAGATACAAAATAATAGCCATGTTCTGAAAAATAATTAAACAGTCGAAAATGCAAGTCGTTACCCGGAGTTGCACCCATACCATTGACCAGTTCAACTTGTTCTGGTGAATAGGTCGTTAATAAAGATTCATCAGTCGTTAATCTATTTATACCTGCAAAAGGGCTACTATCCATAATTATCTCTGGAGAAACAACAGCGATAATTTGTCGTCCTTCAGTCAGTAGAGTTTCAGCTAAAACTGAAGCATGACCCCCTGCCCCTATTATAACTAATGGCTTAAACATGAATAACGTCTCCCTCAATATAATCTTGCTGAGCTGTTTTACCTAACAAAGACCAATAAAGATAAGGAGAAGCACCAGTTCCAGGGCGCTTGATGGTTATATTACTTTCGGTAAATAGTTCACCAGCTTTCATGGCTTTTGCTGCTACTAAACTTTTACGCGCTATCGGTTTGTTTTTAATCTCTGAAGGTTGCGGCCCTTTAATACCATTACCTAAAGCTTGTTCAACATCCCGAATGGCATGCACCATAGCAGTTAGCTCATCAGGCTCTAATGACGCTTTGTGATCTGGCCCTGGCATTGTCTTATCTAAGGTAAAGTGCTTTTCAATTAACTGAGCGCCTAAGGCTGTTGCTGCTATCGGAATCGTAATACCAGCGCTGTGATCTGAATAACCCACTGTCAACTTAAAAGTGGCGCTCAAGGTAGTCATAGCATTCAGATTAATTTCATTTACTGGCGCTGGATATTCAGTTGTACAATGCAATATCGTTACTTTATCTTTTAGTGCCGCTTGTCCTGCTTCACTGATATAAGCTGCTGCAAAATCTAGTTCACTAGGTTGTAATTTAGTTGTGTGAATTAAGCCAAACGCAATAACTCCTAAGGCAGCTTCAACTTCGGCTAAACTCGCCATACCTGTTGATACAATTAGATCACACCCCGTCTGTGCATGCTTCAAAACAAAAGGCGCATTAGTCAATTCACCTGATGGTATTTTCAGAGTCTTAAGTTTCAAATCGTTTGCTAAAAACTGTAAACTCTCTTTATCAAAGGCAGTAGAAAGAAACTCAATACCAAGCTGATTACAGTAAGTAATCAGCTCTTTGTGAGTCTCATAATCTAGCTCAAGTCGGCTAAGCATCTCAAATTGTGATTCATCAATGCCAGTATTGCGTGTTTGATACTCTGCTTGCTGGGCACTTTTGGTTACTAGATTTTTAGCTTTAAAAGTTTGAAATTTTACTATGTCAACACCTGCAGCATATGCAGCATCAATTAATTTAAAAGCCAAATCTTTACTGCCATTATGGTTCACACCAGCTTCCGCTATAATTTTGACCATAATCAGGTAACTCCTTGAAGATCATAAAACGTCTTTATTTCAGTCAATTTAGCAAGCTTCAAGTACTCTAAAATTGCGCCACTCGCATCACCTTTGCCATAAGGATTTGATATCTGACTGAGATCAGCATCTAATGCTAAACTTAGCGTGCTAATGATAGAACCTGTATCAGCTGCACAAGAAAAAATACTCTCAGCGGCTAAACGTCCGCGCTGTCGTTCACCAATATTGACTGTCGGTACTTTAAAAGAAGAAACTTCAATAATGCCACTAGAAGAGTTACCCACCACAGCTGCAGCATATTTTACGGCACTCAAGTACCGTAGCTGGCCTAAAGAAGGTATAGCCAATACACGTTGCGGCTGTTTCTTAGCATAAGCTTCTAGTAAAGGTATAATTGCTCTGCCACCATCATCAGCGTTTGGATAAGTCACTATAACTTGGAGTTTAGGAAATTTATCAAGTGCCGCTAACAAATTTAAAAATGATGCTTCAGCTGGTTCAGATGCCAAAGTCACTGGATGATAAGTGACCAATACATAAGGCTGTTTAAGCTCGAACTTTAAAGAAGCAGCTAAAGTGTTAATTGACATCAAATCGCTACGCGCTAAATGATCTAAACCTACTGCCCCAACGTTATGCACACGGCTAGGTGACTCTCCTAATTGAATGACGCGGTTACGATGCGTTTCAGTTGAGGTAAAATGCAGTAAACTTAGCTTGGTGATAGCATGGCGGATCGCATCATCATAAGCACCTTCTGTTATTTCTCCACCATGAATATGTGCAATAGGAATACGCAGAATCATAGCCGCTTGCGCAACGGCTAATGCTTCAAAACGATCGCCTAGTATAATTAGCACATCAGGCTTCATACGTGCTAACGCATCGGCAAACCCAATGACACCTAAACCAATACTTTTGGCAGTTCCTACTGCGGAATCAGAAGAAAGTAACATTTCCACTTTTTCAGTGATAACAAAGCCATCTGCCTCTATTTGTTGGTAGGTCATACCAAATTCAGGTGACAAATGCATAGCCGATACCAGTAACTGTAACTCTAAAGTAGGGTCTGCTTGTATGTCTTTTAATAGCCAATACAACAGACCGTACTCTGCTCGTGTTCCAGTAAATACTGCAATTTTTTTCACATTAGCTTCCTACAACGGAGCTAGGTAAATTAACCAATCTAGCTTCAGCCCATTCAGAATTAGTAAGGTCACCACGCAAAGCATCAGCGAACATCGGTAATCTATGCATGAGCTGCCAGACCGGACGAGTCATGACTCCTTGAGCATTAGTAGTTTCTAGTAGCTTATTACGACTATCCAGATCAGGACAAACTATCGCATTCAGCCAGTAATTAGAACGTGCATACTCAGGCTCTACTACAAACCGATAATCACTATTTCCGAAAAGCTCAGCATAACGCTCAGCAGTAATGCGTTTATTCGCTAGGATTACCTCAAGCTGTTCCATCTGCGCGCAACCAAGAGCAGCATTGAGATTAGGCATTCGATAATTAAAACCTGCCTCATCATGGTAGAACTCATAGGCATGTGACACTTTAGCAGTAGTAGTGACATGCTTAGCTTTGACACCGTCCTGTTGTTCACGGCACAACAACATACCACCACCACCAGTCGTAATTATTTTATTACCATTGAAGCTTAGAGTGCCAAAGCGCCCTAAAGTACCTGTATGCCGACCTTTATAATAAGACCCTAAACTTTCGGCAGCATCCTCGATTAAAACTAAATCCCAATCTTGACAAATTAGCAATAGCTCATCAAGCTGTACAGGATGGCCAAAGGTATGCATTGGCATAATAGCTTTTATTGCAGCACCACTCTCTTTATGACGACACTGACCATCAACACCTAATATGGCGTTTTCAGATAACCACGAAGAAGTAGCTTGAGGACACAAACCAAAAGCATTGGGTTCTATATCAATAAAAACTGGCTTAGCACCCATATGATATAATGCGTTGCAGGTCGCTACAAAAGTCAAAGCTTGGGTAAGTACCAAATCACCCGCTTGTATACCAGCTAAATGAAGCGCAGTATGTAATGTAGCAGTACCGTTAACCGTAGCTATTGCTCGTGTGGTATGAGTAAAGTCTTGAATTTTTCGCTCAAACTCATCAACGAACTTGCCAACACTAGATACAAAGGTACTATCAATCGTCTCGGCCAAGTACGCTTGCTCATTACCCATAAACACTGGCGCATGCAAAGGGATAAACTCATTAGTAGCGTAGATATCTCGAACTAGCTTGATTAACTGAGTTTGCATTCTTATCTCACATTTTACCGTCAAGGTATTTACCGGTTTCTTTATGACCAAAATCAGGAATCATTTTAAAGAAAAGATCAACGATAGTCTCTTTATCCCAGGCCAATTTATCTTTCATTGAACTAATACTGGCTTCAAATTCCGCTAAGGAATCCTCATCGAACACAGGCTCGTTCTTAATGACGCCTAAATTGGTAAAACGATCCATATCAAGTGTTTCTGCATCAGTAAAAAACTCTTCAAAATCTTTTTCGCCTGTGGTGTCGCTATCAGTGAATAAACAAGGCCATTTACCTTGTTGAGGTAGAGTTTCAGCTAACTCACGTGCCTCATCTTCACTACTACAAAGCACAGGTTCAAACCCTTTCTCTTTAAGGTATCTAATAGCAATATCTGCAAAAGAAATAAGATGCAAGTTCTCACTAAGCTTAGGGAAGAAAATATCGCGATTTTCACCAAAAATGCAGGACATTAAGCATAGCTCACCAGATTCTTGAGGAGTGACGAAATAACGTTTTATATCATTAGGAGCTACAATAGGCTGACGTTTCTCTAGGCGCTGATTAAAACCATGCAGCAGCGACCCATCAGAGAAAGCAACATTAGCAAAGCGCGCAGTAGAAATATTAATCTCTAAGCTACGACGCATTAAGAACATCTCCATAATTCGCTTCGATGCACCCATCATATTAACTGGATTAGCTGCTTTATCAGTTGACACGCAGAAGTATTTCTTCACACCAGCGCTAATAGACTGCTGTAAAGTTTTATCAGTATTGAACACATTCACATCAATCATACGCATTAACGTATAAGGATCTTTTTCACTACGCACATGCTTCAGCGCAGATAGATTAAGCACATAGTCAAACTGGCCATCCGCCTTAAAAAAAGCATCATATTCAGTAGAGCCAATATCTAAGGCAAAAGTCTGAAAGTCACCGTTGATATAACCGAAAGAGCTACGGATATCACGTACTAATTCAACTAGATTATTTTCACTGATATCGACAACGTGAAGTTTTTGCGGGTTACGCTTAAATATTTCTTTGACTACGGCTTGACCAATAGAACCAGCACCACCCAAAACTAGAAACCTTGAACTAGAAACAATATCTATAAGAGCTTTTGAGTTATCATTAATATCGCTAGTAAAAAGCTCATTTTCTCTGCCAATTAAACTTAGAATAGAAACCATAATAAACCTATTTATTTATAAAACTAAACCATGGCATTGGATGACGTTTGTGTGCTATCCACCAAGTTAATAAAAAGCGGATACCCATAGAAATTGCAAAAGCTATAGCTGCGCCTTCTAAACCTAAAATACGAACTAAAACAATTAACAAAATTAAATTTAACAATCCCGAACTAATTGAAGCTACTGATAGCAAACCGGTTTTTTTGGAATAAAATATGTAATTAGTAACCATTAAATACATACCCTGAAAGCCTTGACCTAAAGCTAGCCAACCAATGACTTTACCTGCTTCTCTATATTGCTCACCTGCTATCAGTACTACTAATGGTGGGCCAATGAAAAAAGATATAATAACGCCTAACATAATTAAAGAGAACCAAATGTAGGTTAGTTTAACTATTTGTTCTTTATCCTCATGGTTATTTTCAGTAAGTTTTTCGAATAACCAAGGAATATATGCTTTATTAATCGCATCAAATACGATTCCTATAGCAGCTGTTAACTGGACTGCTACCATGTAGATTCCTGCTTCAGCTAATCCAATTTCCCTATTAATTACTATTCTATCTACTGAAACCAATAGAAAACTACCCGCTATATGAGGAATTAGAGGCATGCCAAATCTAAATGCTTCACTGAAATATTCTTTACGCCATTTAAATATCTTTAGTAGACTATCTTTATTCAATAGGTATAAAGCAATCACCAAAAAAACACCACTAACTATTATCTGTGCGTTGAGCCGTCCTTCTGCACCTTTCATGAACAGAACTACTAGTAGTAAAGATATTATCATGTTTAAAAAACTTTGTGATATCTGCAATACACCATACTTAATAGCTTGT
>Ga0098065_1000567_pt1 | contig 16761 bp, 10 predicted proteins | sample 25_taG_FD_75062 | JGI IMG/M metagenome (GOLD analysis project Ga0098065, IMG submission 75062) | Marine viral communities from Cariaco Basin, Caribbean Sea - 25_WHOI_OMZ | ecosystem: Environmental > Aquatic > Marine > Oceanic | place: Caribbean Sea: Cariaco Basin | collected 2014-11-08 | reverse complement strand
TTGTACGGCGGATGGGCGGCGGTTTTGGGGGTAAAGAAACTCAAGCTGCGGCGTGGGCTTGTCTTTGCGCCCTGGTTGCCAAACGCTATAACGTGCCGGTGAGCATGCGCTTAGACCGACAGGACGATATGGTAGTAACAGGCAAGCGTCACGAGTTCGCTAACCGATATGAGGTCGGTATCGATGAAACCGGTCGCATCCTTGGGGTCGATATGCAGTTGGCGGGACTGTGCGGTTATGCGCCCGATTTATCAGATGCTATCGTCGATCGGGCGATGTTTCACTGTGACAATGGCTACTATTATCCTGCCGCGCAAATAGCAGGTCATCGCTGTAAAACCCATACGGTTTCGAACACGGCCTTCCGCGGGTTTGGGGGCCCCCAAGGGCTGATGACCGCTGAATATATGATGGATCATATCGCTTATACGTTAGGACAAGACCCGCTGCAAGTGCGCCTGAACAACCTGTATCAAAACGGTCAAAGTACCCATTACGGTCAGCCGATTGAGCATTTCGATTTAGCCACAATTATGACCACACTAGCCGCTGACTGCGACTATGAGCAGCGTCGCCAAGCCATCATCGAGGCCAATCAGCAAGCGGCAGCGACGGGTAGTGATCAACGTCGCGGTATAGCGCTAACGCCTGTCAAATTTGGTATCTCCTTTACGGTGCAGACCCTAAACCAAGCCGGGGCACTGGTGCATATTTATACCGATGGCAGTATTCATCTGAACCATGGTGGCACTGAGATGGGGCAGGGACTGTTTGTCAAAATTGCACAAATCGTTGCCAACGAGTTCGCTGTCGATTTAGATACGGTCAAAGTATCGGCCACGCGCACCGATAAAGTGCCAAATACCTCGCCGACTGCGGCCTCTTCGGGCACCGATATGAATGGTAAGGCGGCGCAAAATGCTTGCTTAACGATTAAAGCGCGACTGCTTGAGTTCGCCGCTGAGCATTTTGAAGTCGCTGAGAGCGCTATTAAATTTGAGAATAATCACGTTTATATTAGTGATGCTACGACCTCTGAAATTATCAAAGTATTTACCTTTGCGGAATTCGTGCAATTGGCGTATCAACACCGCGTCAGTCTCTCCTCAACAGGCTACTATAAAACGCCCAAGATATTCTATGACCGCTCGAAAGCTTGGGGTCGACCGTTCTTTTACTTTGCGCTAGGCGCGGCTTGTGCAGAAGTTGAGATTGATACGCTAACCGGTGAATACCAAGTGCTGCGCTGCGATATCTTGCATGATGTCGGTCAGTCGATTAACCCGGCGATCGATATCGGTCAGATTGAAGGGGCCTTTGTGCAAGGGATGGGCTGGCTGACTGCTGAAGAATTGGTCTGGGACAATGCGGGCAAGCTAGCGTCCAATAGTCCCGCCAATTATAAAATCCCTACCGCGCACGATTTGCCTAAGCAGTGGCAGGTTAAATTATTTGACCGCAAAAACAGCGAGCAGACCATTTATAACTCGAAAGCCGTGGGTGAGCCGCCGTTTATGCTAGCCGCTAGTGTTTGGTGTGCGATTAATAATGCGGTGGCAAGTATTGGCGATTATAAAAAGAATCCGGAACTGACCATGCCAGCTACTCCCGAAGCCGTCCTAAAAGCGGTGATGCGCATGCAAGGCGAGGCATGGGAACTGGAAGAGCAGGGAACTAGTGACAGCAAAACAGAGTCAGTAGCTAATAAATCAATGCCAGAAAAAGTCCGTCATGCGCAAGATATCGACCCGCCAGAAGTCGCGGGCAAGCTAACTGATGAGCAACCGGAAGCTATTGATACGCCTAATGTGGCCGGGGCGCGAGGCCCTGCTCACAGTGAATAGCTTATTAAGCTCGGGCGCTAAGTCTGCCCAGTCTCTCAATCCGCCGACACGTTGGTATGAGGGATTGGCTGAGTATCAGCAACAAGGCGTCGCTCATGTGTTGGCGACTATCGTTGCGGTTAATGGGTCGGCCCCGCGAGCGCTACAAGCGAAGATGGTCATCACCATGGAAAATATTTGCGATACCTTGGGCGGTGGTGGGCTAGAGCACGATGTTATTGCGACGGCGAGGCAGTTGCTATCTGGTGAGTTAGTTCATTCAACTGCAAAAAATGCGTCAGTTAAAGAAGCGCCAGTTAAAAAACCGCTAGTTAAAAAAAACAGCAACCAAGCTGATAAACCAGTGCGCCGTGAAACTGTGTATAGCAAGCATTACCCGCTCGGCGCTAAGCTCGGTCAATGCTGTGGCGGTAGCGTCACCGTGATGTTTGAAAGCTTTAACCTCACGCCGCCAATGTCGCTATTGGTGTTTGGCGCGGGTCATGTGGCAGGGGCACTGATGACACTACTTAGCGAGTTACCTTGCCAAGTGGATTGGGTGGATAGTCGTCCTGAAATGTTTGACCGCTATAAACATTCTAAGAATAGCCTACCCTTAAATGAACCGTCTAAAAATAGCCTAAGTAGCAATTACTCTGATAACCAAGAGACTTCTTCAATAGATGTGCTAGCGGCTTCGCAATTGAATTCACAGTCCGCTGACGAACAGGAATATTGCCTACCTGCTCATATTCGGCCACATATCAGCGATGACTCGATAGACTTTATCCATTCTCATGGTCAGGGTCGCTATATGCTAGTGATGACCCACGACCACAGCCTCGACTTCGAGCTAGTTCGGGCAGCTATCGATATTAATAGGGCGGCCGAAAATCAAAAGGCTGATCCATCAACTATGATCCCTTATATCGGTTGTATTGGGTCAGAGACCAAAGCCAAGCGCTTTCGAGACCGTTTGCTCAAACGTGGCTATAGTGACGAAGCATTACAGCCGTTGATTATGCCGATTGGTCTTGAGATTGGCGGCAAAGAGCCGATGGCGGTAGCCGTCTCTATTACTGCGCAGATTTTGCAGCACTATCACCAAAATTAACTCCCCTTTCATATCTAATATCTATTCATATCTTGGATAGCTGTTGATAATTACAACGAGATTGAGCATGACCCTACACATTTACCAAGCCCAACTTTTGCATTACTTAACCCAAGCAGAGATTGATAGCCGCGCTGATTTAGAGTCTCAGTTAGATACCAAATTAGAGGGTCAGCACTCTTATACCACGACAGCAATTATCGATAAAAGCGTTACTCTATTGCCCGTCAACGCTGGGCTACAAATCTATCCTGAGTGTATTGCCGATGGCGCACTGGTCGTCGATGATGCTAGCGGCAAAGTGGTGGCTTACGGTACTAGCGAGGCTATGTTAGCGCGTTATGCGAATGCTGGAGAATCAGCGGAACCGGTGCAAATTCATGATTATAAAGACAAGCTCATCATGCCCGGCTTTATCGATACCCACGTACACTATCCGCAAATCGATATGATTGCCGCTTATGGGGAGCAGCTGCTCGATTGGCTCAACAACTATACTTTTGTCACGGAAGCTAATTTTAGCGATCCTGCAGTGGCACACGATACGGCGCAGTTTTTCCTAAATCAGTTGCTAGCCAATGGCACCACCAGCGCCATGGTGTTTTCCACCAGTCATCTTGGGTCGGCCGAAGCGTTCTTTGCAGAAAGTGCGCGCCTGAATACCCGAATGATTACCGGTAACGTTCTGATGGACCAAAACGCGCCGGCGCATTTATGCGTTTCTGCTGAGCAAGGCATCCGCGATACGCAAAATTTAATCGATACTTGGCACGAGCGTGGTCGTCAGCATGTGGTCATCACCCCGCGCTTTGCGATTACCTCGACGCCTGAGCAGCTGCGCCTCGCAGGCGAGTTATACCGAAGTTATGATAGCGTCTATGTGCAGACGCATTTGGCAGAAAACCGTGATGAGGTAGCGTTCGTACATAAGCTATACCCCAATCATAAAGGCTATTTGGATGTCTATGATGATATGGGACTGCTAGGCCGCCGCACCACCTTGGCGCATGGTATCTACTTGGAAACGCCCGAGTATGAACGCCTGCGCGATACGGGTACGCAAATTGCGCATTGCCCCACTTCCAATTTATTCTTAGGCAGTGGACTCTTTGATTTGCCCAAGACCTTAAGCTACACCGGCCTCAGTATCGCCACCGATGTCGGCGCGGGCACAAGTCTGTCGATGCTGACCACCTTGTCGGAGGCTTATAAAGTCCAGCATTTACAAGGTAATACTTTGTCGGCGCATCAAGGCTTATATCAAATTACTTTAGGTAATGCGCAGTCGCTATTATTAGATGATAAATTGGGCAACTTTATGGCGGGTAAAGAAGCGGACTTCGTAGTTATTGATACGGCAGCGACGCCATTGTTAGAGCGGCGCATGGCTAATACGAAGACGCTGGAGGAGCGCTTGTTTGTGCTGATGATGTTGGGTGATGATCGGGTGATTACTGAAACTGTTATTGCTGGGGTTAGTCGCTATCGGCGTTAATGCTTTAGCATATTTACGCTGATAGCCCTATAAATTTAACCTTTAAACTTCAGCATCATTTCTTTAAGGTTTCACTGCGTTCCTCAAATTGCTTTTTAATCTCTTCTAAGCGCGGTTTTAGGTCTTCGCCTGATAGCACAATCGAGGCTTCATAACGATTGTAATCACTGCTTTCATCTCTCACGGCAGATAGCCAATTAAAAGACCCTTCGATAATGACGGGTTTTTCATCAGTCTCAAATAAAATAGTTTTTGAGTGAATGCCATTAATAAACTTTACCGTTACTCCGAGTTGTTCTAATTTTGCAATCGCTTGCTGAGACCTGAGTTTACGCTGCTGGGTCTTTTCATCATTATCTAAGGCCACGTCGCAATAGACGATAATACGAGTATGCTTCTCAATAGCCGCGGTTATCTTATTTTCTAGCGAGTCTGACAGGGCATTAATGGATAAGAAGGGCGAAACGATAATTAGCTCACCCAGAGCCTTATCACAGGAAGCCTCTAAAATCCTTTGATGGTGCTCTGTGGTATTGATATGTGCGGTCACCAAACCCGGGTAGATATCTGCAGTTTTCGTTTCGGCAATTAAGTCATAGACAAAGTTATTGTTGATTTCAGCATCAGGGTTTTCAAGCAGCCAGCGGCGCAAATTACCGAGTGGCGTATGCCCCGTCATGGCCAAAGTATTCATATTGCCAAAAAAGACAAAATAATCTTTGGCCCTCGAAATAGTGACGTTGAGCAGGTTGTATTGACGGTTTAAAAAGCTCAGACCATCTTGTGGACTGGCCACTAAAGAGAACAAAACAATCGCTCTTTCTGCCCCTTGTAAGGCATGAACCGTACCGACCGTGATTTTAGCAAATGCTGGATTGTATCCCTGAAGAGCGGCCTTGATATCTAATGATTGCGGCTTATAGGGGGTGACGACTGCGACGATGTCATGGATAGGTTTGTCATACTTCGCTACTAAAACATCATGATGTTGCGCAATCCAAGCTGCAATAGCCGCTGCCTCCAGCTGATTAATTCGACTCTTTCCGCGACGCTCGCTCGCATAATCGATATGCACGTAGCCTTTATTACCTTTGATAAAATCCAGCTCTATCTTAGCGATACGGCCTTGCTTTGGCTCAAGCTCACCAAAATAAATATAGTCATTACTATAGGAGATGAGTTGATCCAAACAGCGCCGATGCTCCGTTAATAACAACCCATTAGTGACATGTTGACCCGTCGCTGCTTTATTAGTTGCAGATTTTTTCGCCTTTTTTTGATAGTGATTAGCGTGCTGTGCTATTTGCATTAACGAGCCAGAGCCACCGAGCTTGCCTTGCGTTTTATGCAGGTCTAGTAGGCTCTCATCGATAGCCTCAGGCGTCCGCATAATATGATAGCCATAATTAATGGTGTCCATAGACTCGCTAACTGAGTGAACGGGCTCAATCTGTTTGGTATCTCCTACTATTAAAGCAGTCTTGGCGAGCGCAAAGGTAGGTAGGGCGACGTCAGGGGATACCTGGCCCGATTCATCTACGATGAGATAGTCATAAAGCTCATAACAAGGCTCGGTACAGACCATTTTCGGATTAAAGTATTGGCTAAATCTAGGGGCTGAATGAAAGGTAGCGATAAAGATAGGGGTCAAGCAAGCATAGCGTTGTAGCTTCTTTTGGTAAGTCTCTTTACCGTATTCAGCATCAACTTTCCCAGTGCGCTCACTTAGTTTTTCAAGATAGTCCGCCTCTCGATAATGTAGAGATAGCCAAAAAGCTTCGTAACGATAAGAGATGTCCAAGCGGATGTTAATGTCCTCTTGAGGGGTTAAGTCCTGATATTCCTCCCCAGTCATTTTATATAAGGCGACTAATTTATCTTGATAGCTCATATTCTAGGCACTTAATAAGTCCAGCCAAGCTTGTTGGATGCCACGAATACTTTGTGTCAGAGCGGCTAGGCTCTCAGCTTTAGTCCCTTGCTCACGATACTGTTGGTTATAGTCGATAAGCAAGCTGTCTATACGCTCAATAATATGAAAGTGATTGCTCCAGTCAGTAACCTCTAGTACAGACCCATCCACTTTTGAGACAATCCGCTTAAACTGGCTAGCGCGGCGTTGTTTAAACCGAGGTAAGAATCGCAACAGTTTGGCAAAAAATGACTGGCTATCGTAGGCTTGATGTAGTGCTTCTTGCGATTCCTCCCAAGCTAAGATAGTAGTGCTCAAGCTATTATACTGCTGCTGTAATTGACGGCTAGTTTCGGTTAAATCTGCTAGATTTTCAAAGCCATGAGCAGCCAAGTCATTATGGGTATTGGCCACCTTGATGGCCGTATTTAGAGAGACTTTGATTTGCTGCTGCTGCTGAGAAATTTGTGCTTTTAACAGACGTTTGGCGTGCTCAACAGAACGAATAGGCGTCTGCAAATATTGACTACATTTTTCAATAAAATAGGATTCTAATTCTGCTAAGGGTCGCTGTTCATAGTCACTAAAAAAGCCAGTCGTTCTGTTGCTTTTTAGGTCATACATTAGATAGTCGTTAGAGTTTTTTCCTGACATGTATAGGCCCAGCGACGGGATGTCCGGGAGCCAACGCTTGGTCAACAGGGTGTCGTCATCGGGGAGGGCAAAGCCGGTTAAGATATTGGTAATGGCTTGGTTATTAGTAGAACTGGCGAGAATAAGGGCAGGGGGCTCATCATTTAATACCCGCTGTACCGTGAGATTTGCCACTATCGACTGTAATAAAGTGGTCTTACCGGTACCAGGAGGGCCGTTGACAGCGATAACTTCACCGGTGGCACTTTTGATAAAGCCGCACATACTTACACGTTGTGAGCGCGATAAGGGAAATTGTCCGCTAAACTGACCGACATGGGCGGGGTTATGCAGTACCTCAGGCGCGGCAGGATAAGACTGCTTTGGTGGCGACTTATCCGTAATGATAGCGGAGAGGAGTGTATGACTATCAGCTGGGCTATCTTTGTCCAATAGGTGGTCGTATAGCGCTAAGATATTACGCGCTACTCCTCGGAGAGGCGCAACTTCGATATAAAGGTGACATTTATCAAATGAATTGAATTGGGTGAAATCTTGCTGGGTGATCTTCCGAAAGACATTCTCACACTCTTGCCAGTGTTTTTGCCAAGTCTGAGTGTCAAATTTGAACGAGGGTAGGACTTTATCTACCGTCTCAATACTGGCTAAAGCGATATTATCTTTAGGGTTAGGGGAGAGGTAATCGCGTACGAAAAAAGGCGGTGGGTTGGGCTTGTCATCAGGAGAGACGAAAAGCTTACCGTCCTTATCCATCTGTACAATTATCCAAAATAAATCAGCTGACTCATCTTCAACGCTTTGTTCTTCGACCACTATTTTAGATTGAACAGGGCAGAGGGCTACTTCTATACTGCTGTCCTCTTTTTTGGCTTGTGCCTGAATCCATAACTTCTGTGCAAGTGGCTTAGGGACATGAGAGGGGCAAGAAAATTGCTCTAATATGATCGGGTCATTAATAAAGTCGATAGGTTTAATATCGGCATATTGGAGCGTCTTTTTCCAATAAGTCAGCCAGCGGCGATTGATAGAGGGCATAGAAGTAAAAAGCTCGAATTAGTTTGCAGTTTTGAGGGGCCACTCAATCCCATATAGGTAGTGGCAACTTATTGATTATAATTAACTTAAATTATTTATAGCGCTAGATTAAATAGCGTATTAGCTAACATAGCATAAAAGCCTTCCACTAGCTCACGCCACTGTTGAGACGTAAAAATTTGTTCCATTGGCTCATTTGTATGTATATCAGGCTCAAAGTACTTGTTCATTAAGCTTAGCCCGTTTTTCTAGTTTGGTTGTGTTAGGCAATTGGGATTTGCCATCATTAGATTTCTCTAAGTTATGCAGGTTAAGCCTTAACGTTTTCCAAGGAAGGGTTACTCTTACCCACACGTTTACGGTATGCTAACTCACGATGAATTTTGCTAAATCCATACTATAAAAAAGGGTCACCATGAAGCAAATATACCTCGTCAGACATGGCCAGAGTACATCAAATGCCGGCGGTAAGGCGCAACCTAATGCGCAGATAGAGCTCACCGAATTGGGCCAACAACAAGTGGCCGAAGTAGCCGAGTGGTTAGAGGAGACCTTAGGAGATAGCGTCGATGAGGTGCACTTCTCCAGATTTATCCGGACGCAGCAGACGGCTCAGCCTTATATCGATAAGGTGGGTATTGAGCCAAAGGTCATTGAAGGGCTGCAGGAGTTTGATTATCTAAGCTTTAAAAAGACGAACGGGACGACTTTCGCCACACGGTTGCAGATGGCAGACGAGTATTGGCTAAGACAAGATCCGCGTCAGGCGGATGGGGAGGATGCTGAGAGCTATCATGATTTTTGTGAGCGTGTGGCAGGCGTGCTTGAGCACTTTAAGACGCTGCCGGATGGTAATCATGTGGTCTTCACACATGGACTTTGGATGAGTATGCTTATTTGGCAGCTGCTAGGTCAGCCGTGTGAAGATAATGGCGATCTGCAGAAGTTTCGCCAGTTTGAGCTATCGATTCGCCCGCGTAACTGTGAGGTGTTTCTATTGACGCTGTGTGAGGCACATCCGCCGGCAATTACTAAGGTGCGAACTTGCGCGCCTACATCTTCGGATGTGCATGCGACTTAAGGGTTAGCTTAAAACCCCGTCATATTAATACTATAATTTAACCTGATAATCAGTCTAACCACCCTTGCTGACGCGCTTTCTCATACTGCTCAGGAGTATCAATATCGTGGGCAAGCTCGGGAAAGTCGATCGTCGAATAAGACGAGTCTGGTAAGTCTCGAATTAATTTGCGCAGGCCTTTATCACCCGTCAATTGCGGTTGCCAAGCCAATAGTTGTGACCAGCGAATGACTAATGGCAAGCCAATCACGCCATCGTATTGACTGGCAGTGACTAGCGTATCCTCGCAAGCTTGGTATTGGGTTAATAACTGCTGTAGATGTGCGCTCGTCAACCGAACTTGATCCACTCCCATGATAAAGACTGCGGGGTCTAGTGACAAAGCTGCAGAAGGGTTGGTCAGCTTGGCTTTCATAGCATCAATGGATAGACTAAGACTTAACGCCATCCCGGTCTCTGGAGTAGGGTTTGGGACTAAATCAATGGCTAAACTTTCTACAGATTGACCAATCTCAGGATAGGTTTGTGGGACGACAATACTGACATTAGCAGGAGTAGTCGCTAGGGCAAGCTGGGCCATATGACGCAGTAGGGGCTGACCTTGAATCTTAAGAATTTGTTTGGGTTGACCCAGTCGGTGACTTTGTCCTGCGGCTAGAATAATGACGCAATGTGCTAGGCGCATGGAGTCAGGATGATTTGGCTGAGTAGGCATAGTCATAGATTTGAGTCTCAGCAACAGGTCGTTATTAATTAATGGATTCTATACTAGTGACAAATCCCACCCCAACCCTCCCTTTATTAAAGGGAGGGAGCTATCTTTTATAAAAGTAGATAAGAATAAAAATACTATTATTTAAATGAGTTATTAAAGCCAACAGCTTAAGCTGTTTCCGATAAGGTATTAACTTTTGCGGCCGTGTCTTTAAGTGGCGTTTGCTGATACATCACCGCACTGATTTGCGCAATGATGCCTAATGCTAAAGCTTCGGGACCATCACCGCCCAGTTTATAGCCGATAGGATAGTGCAATTGCTCGATACCAGCTTGCAGGATTTTAGGAGTGTCTAGCGTCTGCGCAATTTCCGTCAGTAAGCGCTCGGTACGATAACCTGGTCCTAATTGTCCCAGATAGCGCCAAGCTATTTCAGACTGCGTTAATAGCACTTTTAGACGCGCGCGGTCTTGAGTTAGGCTATGTGACATTAAAGCTACGGCAGCATTTTGACTAAGCTCATTTAGGGTTTGCGTATCTTCTAGCGGTACGACTTGCACTAAATCCGCTGCCATAAACCGCGCCCGGGTCGCATAATGCGCACGACTATCAATCACGCTGACACGCCAATCGAGCATCTTGGCCAGTTGTACCAATGGCATAGCATCGTTACCCGCCCCGCAAATGAGCAGATGAATGGGTGGCAAAAGATATTGCACTAACCACTCATAACAGTAATGCTCATCTTCGCTATAGACATGCTGCCAACGGCCTTTAGCGCCCGACTGTTTGCTTAACTTTGTCACTGTTGCTTGTAATTGCTCAGCAATAGGAGCCGCTAGATCAGATAAAGCGTTGCTATTATCACTGTTTGTAGTTGTAGCTACGTCTGCAGCAGGAATGATAAATCGAGTGCCACAAGCGAGGTCAGACTTAACGGATAAATTACGCTTACGAGATTCTAGCAGCGTGGCTTTAAGTAAAGTAGCTACGCCTAAACTTTGCTGGGATTGCCGGACTTGAGCAATGGTATCGAGTAAGGGTAGGGCAGCGTTTAACCGTTCAAACAGCACATGCACACTGCCATGACAGCCGAGCCCAAAGTTCATGCTATCTGCGTCAAAATCATCTTCTAATTCTGCATAATCCTCTAAACCCGTTGTATTTATAGAGCTATTAGAGCCTGCGGACGTCTCTATATCGCTATCATCTGCGCTTATATCACTAGCGCTAGGCGCATCTAAAAAAAGCGCTTGCAAAGGGTCTGCATGATTTTGCTGACTGGCCTTTCTATCATCAGCGCTGCCTGTTTGATAGACCTGCACGCAAGCGCCATTACGAGTTAACCAAAAAGCCCGTTGAATTAAATGGCGCTCAAGACAACCACCACTGACCATACCGACCGAGCGACCATCGGCACAGATTAGCATCATTGCCCCAGGTCGGCGGTAAGCGGAGCCCTCAGTACGCACCACTGTCCCTAATACTGCATCGACATTTTGTGATTGCGCTTGCTGGGCGAGGGCTAAGATGTCGCTGACTTGATTCATGCGCCGCTCGTATCAGTATTACCCGTAGAAACCTTAAGCTTTTCTATATTAGCTACTGGTTCAATATCCGCTAAATCGGGTAATTGCTCGATCAGTTTGTCGAGCTTAATAGGGAAATCATAAATACGCACACCCGTAGCGTTATAAACCGCATTGGCAATCGCCGCTGCCGCGCCAGAGATAGCGGTCTCCCCAATCCCTTTGATATGAATTGGATTAGTATATTTATCATCCTCATCTAACAATACGACGTCTAATTGCGGCACGTCAGCATTCACAGGTAAATGATATTCGGCTAGGTCATGATTGCATAAACGACCTGTACGTTTGTCATGGACAATCTCTTCGGTCAGCGCTGAACCAATACCGAAGACCATTCCGCCATAACACTGCGAAGTCGCGGTTTTATGATTCAGGATACGTCCAGCGGTAAACACACCCGTCATACGACGAACGCGAATCTCACCGGTATAAGCATGCACACCCACTTCTACAAAGTTTGCGCCATAGCAAGCTTGACGGTAATCTTTTTGCGTCTTGCCCGGTTTAATTTCACCCAAGGCTTTTAGCTGGTTGCCCTGACATTGCGCTAGGACACGGTGTAGGGGACGTTGCTCATCTTCACCAAACTCAGCAATGTCACGATGTTGGACGTTCAGTCCCGCTTTCTTCGCGACTTTTTCAATCACACCGCTAGCAGCAGATTTTACTTTTTCTTCCACCGTATGCTTTAAGTCCTCAAAGGCACTCATGGCTTCGGCATGGCTGTCTTTTTGCAGTACGATGCCGTTGTCGAACTGGACGGTATCCGCAGTTAAACCGACTTGCTCAGCAATCAGTTCGCGCAACTTTTCACAAGCTAAATAGACACTACTGCCTGAGCTCGCCGCGCCAAAACTACCGCCAGACCCCGCGGCAGCAGGCAAGTCCGTATCGCCTAGATTAACTTGGATATGATTAACGGGCAGTCCTAACATATCGGCAGCAATCTGCGCCAGAACAGTATAAGAACCGGTACCGATATCGGTCATATCCGTTTCAATCAGGGCCTCAACGCCTAATAATTTGGCGTCATTCAATTTTAAGGTAACGCGAGCTTGAGAGGGCTGTAAGTTGTTGACCCGGCAAGCGACCGCCATACCCATACCGACCAACCATTCGCCATCACGGACACTGGCAGGACGCGGACGTCGTTTATTCCAACCAAAATCTTCAGCGCCTTTTTCTATACAAGCGACCAGTTGGCGGGTAGAGAAAGGAATCTTTTTGCTTGGGTCTTGCTCAGGCTCATTTAAGATACGCAGCTCGATAGGGTCAATACCGACCTTTTCGGCCAGTTCATCCATAGCGCATTCTATGGCAATTTGACCAACGGCTTCACCAGGGGCGCGCATAGAACCGGCTAAGACTTGGTTCATCCGTACCATTTTGTATTTAATCTGACGGTTTTCTCCCGCATATAAAAACGGCGTAGATTCGGCAGTAGGCTCAAAAAACGCTTCTTTAGGTAAATTGGTAATGACACTATCGTGAATAATAGTATGGATTTTACCGTCTTTATCCGCGCCTAACCCAATGCGCTGTACGGTATTAGAGCGGCGTACCGTAGTTTCCATTACTTGTGGTCGCGACATCACCACTTTGACAGGGACTCCCAATTTTTTAGAAGCCACCGCAGCAGCAACTGACTCAGGCGATATACCCAATTTACTACCGAAACCACCACCGACAAATTTAGAAATTAGTCTCACTTTATCGGGTTTTACCCCTAAGGCATCCGCCATTTGCTGTTTGCCAGAAGCGAGCATTTGATGCGCGGTATAGATGGTGAGCACATCGTCTTTCCAAGTCGCTAACGAGGCATGCGGCTCAATAGGGGAGTTGCTTTGGCTGGGCGTATGATAGGTTTTATCCACGCTTACGGCGGCATCGGCTAAGGTGTTTTCAGGGTCGCCTTGTTTGGCAATAGGCACGCCATCCATCATCACCGCATTGTCTTGTTCGACCACAAAATCAAAAGCGCCATCATCACTCTCGTCTTTATAGCGGACTTGAACCGCTTTGGCCGCTTCGGTCGCCGCTTCAAAAGTTTTAGCCACGGCTAGAGCAATAGGCTGACCTAGATAAGTAATTTTATCAGTCCCTTGGGCGGGCGCAGTCTTACCACCACCTTGCTGAGGATTACGAATAAAAGTGGCAAAATCAATCACGATATCGACGACATCTTTCGATTTTAACGCCGCTTTAGGATCAATATCGATGACTTTGCCCTTACCAATCGTTGAGCAAATCAAGATGCCATAGAGCTGACCTTCTAGTTGATATTCAGCACTAAAAGTCGCTTGCCCACTGACTTTAAGGTCGCCATGGAGACGACTGATCGGTTGGCCAACCAATTTACTGGCGGTATGGTCTAATAAAGTTGGGATCGCCTTGTCCATCTTCAGTTTATTATGCGGCTCAAGGGTTAAATCAGTAAAAGCAGATAGGGTAGACATGATTATTTATCCTTTGCAGCAAAAGAAGGGGACTGCGGGTCTTGCGCCGCTTTGATAGCACGCTGAATCACTTGAGTGACTAGACGCCGAGTGAGCGTAAGTTTAAAAGCATTTTTTGGGTGCGGATTGGCTTTGATTAACAGCTTATCTACGGCTTGTTGAATAGCCGCCATTTCACCATGACTGCTCATGAGTAAAGCCTCAACCGCGGTATCGCGCCATGGCCTCGCACCAATACCGCCAAAAGCTAGGCGCACGGTATTTAATTTACCGCTGGCATCAACATCAATAATCGCAGCACAAGACACTAGAGCAAACGCATAAGAGGCACGGTCGCGGACTTTATCGTAAGTCTGCATGCCGGCTACTGGGGGCGGTAGAATGACATGAGTAATGATTTCACCTTCTTCAAGGTTGGTCTCAATATGCGGGGTCGCACGTGGTAAGCAATAGAGCTCATCTAAAGTTAAACGGCGCGATTCACCTGTTGGCAATAAAGTCTCAACTTCCGCATCGAGTAAGCGCATCGCTACTGCCATATCTGAGGGATGCTGCGCGATGCAGGCTTCACTGGTACCTAAGATAGCCAACTCACGATGCTCACCACCAATCGCTGGACACCCTGATCCTGGTTCGCGTTTATTACACGGGCTATCAGGCTGATAAAAATAATAACAACGGGTACGCTGCAGGAAGTTACCGCCAGTAGAGGCTTTATTGCGCAGCTGTCCTGAAGCGCCGGCTAAGATAGCGCGGGCGAGTACGGGATAGTGCTGACGAATCTCAGGATGGGCCGCTAAGTCACTGTTGCTGACCATAGCGCCAATACGCAAACCGCCCTCAGCGGTCGGCTCAATATCGACCAAGTCTAGACGGCTGATATCCACCAAACTAAGAGGCGTTTCTATTTCAAACTTCATCAAATCTAATAGGTTAGTACCGCCTGCGATAAACTTAGTGTTGTCCGCTTGGCCCAAAGTAGCCGCTTGCGCAGGGGTGGCTGCACGTTCATAAGCAAATGGTTTCATTGGGCATCTCCTACTGAGCTAGGCGCTGTGTTATTAGGATTGTTATTAGAACTGCTATTAGAATTTTGCGCAGCAGGATGATGGATATTACTCGGCGGTGGTGACCAAATTTGTGGCGTCGACTTATCAATTTGCGCCGTGGTATTAACGGCAGCGCCCGTGTTAGCCACTATTTCAGTATCGCCTTGACTCGCTAGTGTATTGCTAAGACCACGACTGTCCATGACTTGTTGAATGGCTTTGATGATATTCGGGTAGGCTGAACAACGGCAAATATTGCCACTCATGCGTTCAGCAATCTCTTGCACGTCAACCAGTTCAGGATTAGTCAGATTGGTACTAACATGGCTAGGCCAACGCTGCTCAATCTCGTCAAACAATGCGGTAGCGGAGCAGATTTGTCCAGGGGTGCAATAGCCACATTGAAAGGCGTCATTGTCCACAAAGGCTTGTTGAATATCAGATAACGACGACGGTTCACCGATCCCTTCGATGGTCGTAATCTCATCGCCTTCGTGCATAATCGCTAGCGATAAGCAGGAATTGATACGGCGACCATTCACAATCATTGTGCAGGCACCGCACTGGCCATGGTCACAGCCTTTTTTAGATCCGGTTAGGTTGAGGTGGTGACGGCAAACGTCCAATAGACTGGTGCGCGCGTCGAGGTCGGTCAGCGTATAGGACTGCTGATTGATAGATAAAGTAATATTTGGCATGCTGGCGGCTCGCTGGCAAGTGGAAAGAATAGGGACTAACCATAAAAAATAAAGTTTTAACTAAGGTTATGTTTTTAATAAGGTTGGTTTTTGTTAGGCAGTAAGAGTGATGTTTAGTTTGGTTCTCAACAAGACTTTTAATCCTTTAAAAGCCGTCAATAATCCGAAAAAGACTTTTCTAAAATAGAAAAGACTACTAAAAATCCTAAAATTATTAACAAGTGATTTTTTCAGTATAGAGATACAGTCTGTGTAAAACGATAAGCAAATCACAGTAAAAACGTAACAAACGTTAAGCCATTCTCATTAACAGACTGCCAGCTAATCGCTTAACTGTATCTTAAAAACAGTTTAAAATTCTAGAGCTTAAGCCACCATGCTTAATGTTTAAAAATTTCATTTTTGCGAGAATAGTAATTAATAGAGGTGATGCTAAAAGGATAGAGGTGTACCAAGAAAGTAGCAGGAAGAATGAGCAGACTAGAGAGTTCCAAAGGTGGCAACAGATAAAATAGCGGTGAGTCAGTTAACGCTAAAGTCAGTAGCATGAGCTCAATTAAAGGCGGATAGTCCGTCATCTGACCCCTAATTATGCTATCGTAACGGTCAATATTTTGGCGCAATTAAGCTGAAATTACCCACGGATACTTTGGTTGTTATGACCCCTCGTGCTTCTAAAAAACGCCCACTAAACCGTGTTTTGTGGCTGGTGGTTATTGCGGTTTTCATCCTACATGGTCTTGCCACGTGGGCTTTGTTGCATCTGCAAATGCCAGACCCTAAGCCTATTGTGCTTAAGCCTACAGCCCCTATCGAAATTGAGTTGATAACGCTACCGTCGTCGCTAGCAGATAGCGACAGTAGTGCTAATTCTGAGTCAGGGGCAACAGTAGACACGCAGCCAGCCACTAGCAGCTCAATGTCCGCCGCTAATAACAGTATTCAGAATAATAATAGCCAGAATAATAGCAAACCGCCGCAACCACAGCCGTCTTCTGCGCAATCAACACGCTCGTCTGCACCATCAGCTACTACGGCGACTAAGCCTTCCTCTAGTCGTTCGCAAACTGAGGCTACTAGCAGTCAAAGTACTAACGCCTCTAATAAAGCAACGGCAACTCCAGCAACGCCCCCCAA
>Ga0098065_1000559_pt1 | contig 16896 bp, 10 predicted proteins | sample 25_taG_FD_75062 | JGI IMG/M metagenome (GOLD analysis project Ga0098065, IMG submission 75062) | Marine viral communities from Cariaco Basin, Caribbean Sea - 25_WHOI_OMZ | ecosystem: Environmental > Aquatic > Marine > Oceanic | place: Caribbean Sea: Cariaco Basin | collected 2014-11-08 | reverse complement strand
CATTTTAAGTGATATCAAATAAAATGAAAACCCAAAACCTAAAAAACCGCGCTAATCATAAGATTTGCGCGGTTTTGATAAGATTTGTGAATCTTAAGAGTGACCTTGCCAGGATTCAAACCTAATTTGCGCATCTTAGAAATAGAAAGGATTACGTTGAATTATATCTTCAAAGTAACCTTTTAGGAATCTTTAATTTTGAACTTATTTGTGTTATATTGACTTCTATTCTTTAAAAATACATAATATTTCATCTTAAAGTATAATTTATAAGGTAAAAAATTAAGACACTTTTAAAAAAGGAGAACTAAAATGGATTATTAATCATTAATAGAAAAAAATTCATTTTTTTTCCTGTTATATTGGTAGTTTTTCGCCCACCATTTATAATTTTCAGCTAAGGCTTTTATACTATTACATATAAAATGTATTTCAGAATTTGAGGTTGTTGGATGAACCGATATCCGAATCCATCCAGGCTTTTCAAAACTATTTTCATTTTTTAAATTCTCACTTAATTCTTGAGATTTTGTTTGATCTATACCTAATAAATAATGTCCATAAGTACCAGCACAAGAACATCCTCCTCTTGATTGTATTCCAAAAAAATCATTTAACAATTTTACTCCCAAATTATAGTGCAGACCAGAAATTGTAAATGAAATAATAGGTAGTCTTTCTTTTTGATTTGCGGCTAAAATTTTAAGATTTGGAATACTCTCAAGCATCTTGAATAATATATTCACCTGATCTTTTTCACGTTCCATAATCTCTTTGACCCCCATTTCTTCTTTTAATTTCAAAGCATAAGCTATTTTTATGTTTTGGAGAATACCTGGTGTACCACCATCTTCTTTTTTCTCAATTTCGTAAATATACTCACGACCCCCCCATGGGTTCGTCCAACTAACAGTACCTCCACCTGAATTATCAGGTATTATATTTTCATATAGATCTTTATTAAAGAGTAGAACCCCGTTTGTTCCAGGCCCTCCTAAAAATTTATGAGGAGAGAAGAAAATAGCATCTAAACCGGCCTGTGGATCGTTTGGATGCATATCTATATTCACGTAAGGAGCAGAACAGGCAAAATCAACAAAGCAATATCCATTTTCTTGATGTAACAACTTTGCTATTTCATAATACGGAGTCTGGATTCCAGTGACATTTGAGCAAGCAGTTATAGCTGCAAACTTTCTTTTTCTAAACTTATATTTTGACAAATAGTATTTGAAATTTTCAACTGAAACCATTCCATTCTCATCGGGAGGTACTACGATCACATCACCTATTGTTTCTAACCAACTGGTGTGATTAGAATGATGCTCCATATGGGTAACAAATATTATAGGTTTAAGCTCTTCAGGAATATTTATATATTGCTTTAAACCTTCAGGAACCTTAAGTCCTAATATTCGCTGAAACTTGTTCACAACATCGGTCATACCATTACCAGAAGTAATCAAAATATCCTTATCACTAGAATTCACATGCTTTTTTATTATTGCTCGTGATTCTGAATATGAATTTGAAATGAGATTAGCTGTATAAGTAGATTCACTATGAGTATTAGCAAAAAATGGTGCTATTTCTGCAAGTAATTTTTCTTCTATAGGCTTATATAATTTACCACTGGCAGTCCAATCAGCATATATAATTTTTCTTTTTCCTTGTGGACTCTCAAAACACTGGCCTAAACCAATTATTCCATTTCTGATTTTTTGAAAATGAGTTTCTATTTGATTCATAATGTCCACTATTATTTGATTGAACTTCTTGTTATTTAATAAATTGAAAGTTGGTAAAGTCCCAAATTACCGGTAGAAAAAGGTATATTAAAATACTTAAAACAATTATTGAAAAAATATTCAACCAAATTCCTGTTTTCATCATATCAGAAATTTTAAGATGACCTGAACCAAAAACTATGGCATTAGGAGGGGTAGCTACAGGCAACATAAAAGCACAAGATGCTGCAGTAGTAGTAGCCACTAATAATAAAATTGGGTTAATTCCCAGGCCGATAGCTATTGGAGCAATTATAGGTAAAAGCATTGCCGTAGAAGCTGTATTCGAGGTTACTTCGGTTAAAAAATTTACGAGGGTAATTAAAATTATAATAAGAAAAAACAAAGACAATTCCTGGAATAAAGTGATTTGCAAACCAAACCATTCTGCTAAACCAGTTTCCTGAAAACCGCTTGCAAGGGCCATCCCTCCTCCAAACAATAACATTATTCCCCAAGGTATAGTCAGGGCATCATTCCAATTTATTATCCTTTTACCATTTCTTGCAGGTAAAGTAAACAGCAAAATACCTGAAGCCATAGCTATTATAGTATCATCAAGGGCGGGAATTATGTCTTGCCATAAGAAAGAACGTGTTATCCAAAAAAATGCAGTCAGAATAAATACTGAAAGAATGATTTTTTCCTCTTTTTTAATTGGACCAAGTTCCTCCAATAAATTAGCAATTTCTTCCTTCCCCCCGGGAAAATCTTTCCTTTGAAATTTGAACGAAACTTTGGTTATATAAAGCCAGCTAAAAAATAATAAGATTATTGAAATAGGAAGGCCAAATTGAAACCATTGCCAAAATGTGATTTCTATATTATATGCTTCATCCAAAAAGCCGGCAAAAATGAGGTTCGGAGGAGTCCCAATTAAGGTGGCTATACCACCAATTGAAGCTGAATAGGCAATACTTAGCATTAATGCTTTTCCGAAAATTTTATTTTCATTTTGAGCGGTATTAGGATTATCTTCCAATAATGTGATAATTGACAACCCCATGGGCATGAGCATTACTACAGTTGCGGTGTTTGAAATCCACATTGATAAAAATGCTGTAGCAATCATAAAGCCCAATATTATTCTATTAATATTAGTGCCAATTAAATTTATAATATTTAAAGCTATCCGTTTATGAAGGTTCCATTTTTGAATCGCCGTAGCAAGCAGAAAACCTCCCATAAATAAAAAAATATATTTATTCCCATAGGAGGCAGTAGTAGCTGATAATTCTAGCGAACCAGTAAGAGGAAATAATACGATGGGAAGAAGAGCAGTTACACTTATTGGAACAGCCTCTGTAACCCACCAAATTGCCATCCATAATGTAATCAAAAGCATTTTATATGCTTGCTCAGGAATGCCATCGGGAGGATTTAGGACAAGGATAAAAAATATCAGAGGAGCTAAAAGAAGAAAGAATTTTTTTTTAGACATACCTATATACTTATAATTTTTTAAATACCTCCATAGCTTCATACTCTGTGAGCCCCAACTTGTGATATTTTTCAGCCATAGATCTGTTTCTGTTCTCAGAATCGAGATAAAATTTTCGTGTATCCGGACCTTGAAATAATATTCTTTCTTTTTGGGAAAGAAATTTAAAAATTACATTTCGCTTCTTTAAAACCTGATCGGGACTCAAAGGAACGGCCATATCTACATCAGAAATTTTCCAGTCCTGATTCGATTCATTATAAAGCCAAATCCAACATTGAGAGGGCGATTTAGTTTTATATAAATTCTTAGTAGAATTTATAAGATGATCCAGGTATCTTTTTTCTATACCATGTGGAATTTTAAAATCTCCTGCCGTAAAAATTTGATGTGGGTTTATTTTATCCAAATAAACATTAATAAATTCAACAGTTTCTTTTTCACTTAATTCATTATTTTTTTCGGGAATATTAATAAATTTTATATTCTTTTCCAGAATACCAAGATTTTTTACTGCTGTTAAAATTTCCTCTATTCTAATGAATTCTTTTATTTTTTTTACTGTTCCTGAAGGCATCTGCCCCTCCATAGTGGGACAATTTTTTTCGATAACACCCTCGGATATATCAGTCGGCATTATTTTTTTAAATACACCTGCGTACTTCAGGTATTCTTCAGTAGAAATTGAATCTTCTGTTAAACCAAATAATAAATTTACTTTATGACCTTGTTCAACTAACCTATGCATAGTCCCACCTATATGAGCCACTGTGGTTTCAGGTGCAAGACTAAAAATAACTACATTTTTACTATCCGGTTTTGACCTTTCAGGTCTATGAGAATCTGGTGAATTAGGTTTACCACCCGGCCAACCAGTAATTGTATTTTGCAGTAAATTGAAAATCTCAATATTCAAATCATATGCTGGTCCCTTAAAATTTAATAAACCTGACATGCCTGACATGTTATAATCTTTATCCGTGAGTTTTAGTACCGGTTTATTTAAATGCTCACATAGCCAAATAACAGCTTCTTTTTTCAATTTATTATCCCAATTACAATCCCCTATTATCCAAGGCTCTCTTATTCTAGTTAATTCAGAAGAGGCTGCTTTATCTAATACCACTGTGGTGTTCTGATGATGTTGAAGGTAAGTTGCGGGAATGTTAGAGGAAATTTCCCCTTCAATAGCCTTCTTTACAATTTTAGCTTTATTTCTACCCCAGGCCATTAAAACTATTCTCTTAGCCTGTAAAATTGTATTAATTCCCATAGTAATCGCCTTTCTTGGAACCTTCTCTAAAGAAGTAAAAGCGGAGATTGCATCAGACCTTGTTATATGATCAAGAGTTATAATCCTAGTTTGGGAATTTAAATGTGATCCAGGTTCATTAAAACCAATATGTCCAGACCTTCCTATCCCTAATAACTGAAAGTCAATTCCTCCAAGTTTCTGAATTCTGTTTTCATAATTGTTGCAGTAATCATGAAGCTCTTCATAGGAAATATTTCCATCTGGAATATGAATGTTTTCCTCTTTTACATCAATATACTTGAATAAATTTTCTGCCATAAAATGATGATAGCTCTGGGAATCATCTGGGTCAATTGGAAAATATTCATCCAGGTTAAAGAAAACTACGTTAGAAAAACTTAAATCCTCTTCACGATGCATTCGAATTAATTCTTCATAAATTTTCAGGGGAGATGAGCCAGTAGCCAAGCCTAGCACACAATTCTCCTCCTTTTGCTGCTTGGTACGAACTAAATTTGAGATTTCTCGGGCAATCTCTTTTGACCCTTCTTCTGAATTTTGAAAAATTACATTATGTAATTTTTCAAATCTTGTTTCTTCATAAATGCCTGGCTTTACGTAAGAAAGATTTATTTGGTCTATAGTTTCAAACATTATTCAAATTCTTTTTTCTGTTCATTTTCCTTCTCTAACCAATACAATAAGTAAGGAATATTATAAGCATGTGTCCAGCCAAACACCCTTAAGCCTTGATTAACTTCCCAGTTGGTAAATCCATCATTATTTTTAGGGAGGTTAGAAATCTCTAATAAAGCATCACTAAATTCTTTCTGTGTTTTAAAGTCACCTGGATCTGATTTTAATTTATTAACTTTCAATACTTCAGATCTTTTCTTAGCCTCTTCCAAATAAATTTTTTCGCCTGTAAATTCATAACCTAAAATCAAAGGATAAATAGAAGCTAAATAAGATTCCATTTGATGATTTAAAGGAGGGATTTTGCGAACCCATCTAGCGTGATCTACAAGAGCCTTTTTAATCTTCTCATCTTTAGTTAATTGATAGTATTTATACAGACCCTGTGCAACATAGGTTTGGCTATATCCGTATCGATCTAACAAAAGATTCCCTCCTTGTTCTTTTTGAAGTTCTAACATTATATCAACCCGTTCATCTAGTTCCTTTCTATATTTCATACTTTTAGTGGCGTCATATAACTCAACTAAATTCAGCACCGATAAATAGAGACGTCTTCCTCTTAAATCGTGTTCTCCCCATATTCTTTTTAAATAAGTATCTCCGGTCATTTTTGCAACTTCTAATGCCCTATGATCACCTGTTAAATAATAGGAAGCAATCCAGCCTTGAATCCATACGTGTGCGCTTAAAAGTGCATACCAATGTTCTTCGGCGTGCCTTCTTCCAATTCCTAAGTATGGTGTTGACTCTGGTTCATCTATATAATTCCAAAAATCTATAGCATCATTTATTTCACCTACATAAGTTCTTTTTCTAGGCCAGTGCACGTTATCCACGTCCATTGTATGTTTACTCATACTCTCCGCCATGTAATAGTATTTTGGATTACCCGTCCTCATAAAATTTGTCCATAATTGAAAATCCACTGTCGGCTCATTGTTGTTCCATTGATGCCATTCATCATTGAAATAATAATTCTTTGCATCACCATAATCAAATATACCCAGCCAAGGTTCCCATCTTTGGTTAAAGGCAATCCAGTTAAATTTATATTGCAAAGCATTCTCGAACTCAGGATGCTTTTTCGAAAAAGGAGCCATATTCCCATAAATTTTAGAATTTGCATACCATTCCGGTGGTACATGAGCTACCGGAGATTTTAAAGAATAACTCATTACTTTTTCAATTTCTTTATCCTCTTCTTTTTCATGGAAATAGTAAATAAATTCTGTAGTCTTAGTAATTCCCTGAGCAAAATTTCCTAGCATTCCACCATCCAATTCTGTATGTTTTCTTTCAAAACTTTTTGGTTCTATGTCAGAAGGCCATATATAACCATTCAGAGATTTTGTTGAAGGATCAATTTGCAGTTCTTTAGGATACTCATTTAAAAAATTTTTAATTCCTAAACTAATGCCTTGGGATGAATCGGAAATGCTTATCCAACCATTTGCCTTTTGACTTTGTCTTAAAGTATCTTCTCCTTTTATTAATTGGGCTTTAAAGCCATCAATTCTACGTGTCGGTGAAGAAGTGGTATCTTTATTATTTTGTTGAGGCCCCGTCTGTAGAATTCTGATTTTATCTGATGAATCCTCTTTCAGATTAATAAGTGAGGAAGAAGATTGAGATTCATACCATTTTCCATCAGTGGTAGAAGATATAATATTTACATTTTCCCCTAAGTGATACTTAAAAGTTAAGCCGCTCCCAGCAATTTGATCATTTGGTAGAGTCCAGCCTTCATCATCCATTGTTTGTTCAGGTAAAATAACCTCATTTTGTGTAGCTATATTAGCATGTTCACCTTCGACAACTTTATGTTTATCTGGAATACCAGTATATGTGAGAGTATGTAAAACTTTAATAAAAGCTTTTCCGGCATAAGTATGGATTCTAATCTCGAATGGGGAATTATTATTGCCATTTTTATAAATATAGGTCCCCTGAACTCTAAATATTGAATGCATCGGGCCAGAGCCTTTCTCCCTAAATACATTGTGGACTATAGCATTGGAAAGATCCAACCCCTGGTCATCTAAAATATCCAAAAAGGTTCCTCTATTATTTTTAGGAGAAGAAGCTAATAATTCATTTTCACTAAATATTTGATCATTATTTTTATCAATGAAAACTTCGTCTATAAATCCATTCCCCTTTTTCTTTAGAGTAAATTTTAATGGGCCAGTATTTACAGTTATCCCACCTGATGGTCTCATATTGTTAGTTGATACTATAGCATTTGAATAGCCTCGTGGGTGAATTCCTTCACCGAATTCCAAAGTATAATCTGATGTTTCTTTTGAGAAAAAGAAAATCCACATCCACTTTACACTTGAATCAACAGGTGCCCAAGTATTTACTTCGGTTGTCTGAATAGGAATTTCCTTTCCTTTGTGCAATAATCTAACCTGGTCTACAGATTCTAATGCTCCAACAGGAAACGGTATCCCTAATTTAATTGGAGCGCCCTCTACATTATTTTTAATCGTTATAGGTAATTGTTGAATTGCTGCATTAACTTTTATAAGAGCAATAAAAAAACAAACGATGAATAAAATCTTTTTCATAAAATTAAATTATATAGTTAAACACACAATGCTGCAGCTCCTAATATTGCTGTATCAGATTGCTGTGAAATGTTAATTTGAAAACCTTCTAACTGTTTGGGGTATGGAAAGGTTTTTAATGAAGACTCAACCATATCTTTGTAAAATGGGTAAGCTTTACTAATGGATCCTCCAATAATTATTGTCTCAGGGGCATATAGATATAAAATTATCTTAATTAACTCCCCGATATGGTATCCATAATCTTTAAAAACCTCCAGGGCATCTTGATCCCCAACAAGTGCAAGCTCATAATTTTTTTTTGCCGATCCCCCAACCCTGTTTTGGAAGAAAAAACTTCCAGTAAACTCCTCTAAAATACCCTCTTTATAGGGTAGCATACCAATTTCTCCTGCACCGCATAAAACACCATTATATAACTTTCCATTTATTACAATTCCCATTCCTACCCCAGTACCTAAGGAGAGGCCTATGAAATTCATAAAATTTTTCCCTATACCAAATAATTTCTCTCCCATTGCGAAACAGTTGGCATCATTATTAATAAATACCGGTAAATTATAATGTTGAGAAATGATTTCGGTTAGAGGAACTTCTTTCCAAGATGGAATATTTTGTATATCATACACTATTCCCGCGGAGGGATCAACTATACCAGGAACCCCAACACCTATTTTCTGACTCTTATTAGTTATCACTTGATCTATACATAAAAACAGATCATTAAGAATTTTTTCTTCCGAGGATTCCCGGTTCACGGCTATAGAATGTTTTTTCAGAATTTTGCCATCAACCACATTCCCAGCTTTAATATTAGTACCTCCAATATCAACTCCTATGAATTCCATAATTATCAGTCCTTTTTAAAATTCAATGTTTTATTGTTAACAATTGGATTCGCCCAAAATCCAATTGATAGGATAAAACCAAGGGGAATCAATAAAAATAACAGGCCAATTTTTAAACTTGTAATTTCTCCTATCCAACCAACTACAAAGGGGAAAATTGCTCCTCCTGCTATACCCGTACATAATATACCAGAGAGTGCACCATGATGCTCTTTGACTGAATTTAGTGCCAATGAAAATATAATTGACCACATTACTGAGATGAAAAAGCCAATTAAAGGAAAGGTTATAACTACTACAGAAGCCGAACCAATTAAAGTAAGTATAAGGCATAGTATCGTTATAGTAGTAGCAATTATTAAAACTCTGCGACTATCCATTACTTTTAAAAGTAATAATCCAAGTAAACAGCCCACCGTAAGCATCGCCCAAAAATAAGCTACAGTTTCTGCTCCCGTTGTTTGTGGATCCAATTCATGATACTGAAGAAGAAATTGAGATATCCAATTTCCAATTCCTTGTTCGATGCCAACATATGAGAAAATACCAAAGAAATACAGTAAAATCCATTTATTTTTTAACAATTGAAGATAACTTGAAAGTGTTCCTGCAGCTTCCTCCTTATTTTTTTTAAATTGTGGATATTTGGTAAGGATTACCACAATCAATAAAATAAAAGCAATTACTGCAAAAATAATATATAAAGCTATCCAGGGCATATTATTCGGAACATAAGCTTTAAGAATAGAAGCTATGGAAAAACCTTCATTTATAGAATCTTTTGCTAGGTACTTGTATAAAAACGGACTAGCAAAAGACGCGAGACCAAATACTAATTGTGCTAAAACTGAGTTAAATGCAAAGTTCTCCTCTCCCCCCGCAACCCTTAACATTGGATTGATAATGACTTGAAGGACGGCCATACAGCATCCCAAAGTAAAAAGAGTTAAGCTAAAAACTAAATATCCCGGAAAAAGAACAAAAGTTAATGACGCCACAGACATAATAAAGAAACTGAAGGCTAATAATTTCTTATAGCTATATTTTTCAGACAAAAAGCCAGCTGGTATTGACATAACCCCATAGGCTATAAAAAAAGAAAATGGTAAAAGTCCTGTTAGTGTAAGACTCAAATCGAAACTTTCCTTAACATCTGAAATGATTGAATTCAGTATGTTTGTGATAAAAGAAATCACGAAAAAAATCAAAACAACCAAAAGAATTATATGATTATACCTTTTCGTATTATTCATTATTAAAATTTTTAATTAGTTATTTTTCGATTTAACATTGGAAATAGTTGCGCCAATTCTTCTTTTTTAGGTTGATAGCCATATTCACATAATTCGAAGAATTCAGCATTCTTGACTCCGGAAATATCCAAGCTTGGATACCATGTTTTAATAGCATTTAATTCCGTCTGATTAAACTCCCTTCGACCATTGTATTTATTATTTAACCATTCCAATCTTTCTTCAGAGTTTTCAGGGATGGTTTCCGTTTTAACCCCATTAGTCCAAGGTCCCCATTCAAACATTTGGGATTCGTGTGCTGCCAAGGCTTGAATCTTTTTTTTCATGACCTTATCTATAACAATTGCCACATCTCTAGAAAATGGATAAGGTTTTTTGAAATTATCATTCATGTAAAAGAAAACAGGATTTTTCTTAAGAGCAGGAGTATCGGGTACGACATTGGGCACAATCACTAAGTAGGCTGCATCCTGCACTATTATACCAGCATTTCGGTGATCTGGATGATAATCATTAGGCCGTAGCCCTAACACTATATCAGCATTCCACTCCCTTATTTTTCTAATGACTTGGTTTCGCACTTCTAAATTGGGCAGAAGTTCTCCATCATGGTTATCCAAGACTTCATATTCAACACCAAGAATTTTTCCAGCTTTATTAGCTTCCTTTCTTCTTCGGTTGCCAAGTACACCACCCCCCATATTTTGATGCCCGGCATCACCATTAGTTAAGGTTAAAAATTTAACTTTATGCCCCATTTCTGAAAATAAAGCAGCTGTCCCACCAAATTTAAAATCACAGTCGTCGGGGTGGGCCCCAATAGCTATTATCCTTAAAGGTTTATTTTCTTTTTCCTGTGCTGTGGTGGTAAAACCGATAATCAGAAACAGGAATATTGTTATAACATTTTTCATTTTTTAGTTTTTAACATTGGAAAAAGCTTAGTTATTTCCGCCTCTGTTGGTTTTCTACCATATTCACAGATTTCAAAAAATTCTACATGATTAATTCTATTAAATGAACTGAAAGAATACCATTTCCGAATTGCTTGTACTCCCTCCTCATCAAAAGCTTTTTTTTCAGGAAAGCGTCTTTTCAATTCATTTTCAAGTAATTTTTTTTTACCCTGGCTGTCCCGAGGAATTTCTTCTAAAGAAATCCCCCGAGTCCAAGGCAGCCATTCAAACATTTGTGTATTATGGGCAGACATTGCATCTATCTTTTTTTCAATTACATCATCGATTATTACAGCAATGTCCTTTTTAAATGGGTTTGGTTTCTGAAAATGGTCTTCAACATAGATAAATAAAGGGTTTGCATCCAAGGGTGGAGTATCTGGAACAACATTAGGAACTATTACTAAGTAAGCTGCGTCCTGAACAAGGATTGCTGTGTTTCGGTGGTCGGGATGATAATCCACAGGTCTATGTGTAACTACAATATCCGCTTCCCATTCACGAATTTTCCTAATAATATCGTGCCTAATATGCAATTCAGGTGTAAGTTCCGCATCATGATTACTAAGAACTTCATATTCCACTCCTAAAATTTCACCTGCTTTATTAGCTTCGTTTCTTCTTATTCGTGCCAAGGCGCCACCGCCTATATTTTGATGTCCTGCATCGCCACTGGTAATAGCAAGAAACTTCACCTTGTGTCCCATTTCAGCAAATAAAGCAGCTGTTCCTCCAAATCGAATGTCTGTATCATCAGGGTGAGCCCCAATTGCAATAATTCTTATTTCTTCATTATTATTTTGGCCATTTACAGATAAAATGCTCCAACATACTATTTGAAATAACAGTAATAACCTTTTCATTACAATTATTTATGGTCTAGCATTGGAAAGAGTTGTTTTATTTCTTCCTCGCTCGGTTGTTTTCCGTATTCACATACTTCGAATGATTCAGCATATTTTACATTTTCCCCATGTTCTTTTCCATACCATTTGATAAGGTTTTTACGTTCCTCGGGAGTAATATTACCACCCCAGTTCTGACGCAGAAATTTAATTCTATCTTCTTTATTCTTTGGCACCTCATCCAATTTTCCTCCAGTCCATGGTAACCATTCATACATCTGGGATTCGTGAGCATCCAGACCCGCTATTTTTTTCTCATAAGTATTAGTAATATCAACTGTGATATCTGGTTGGAATGGGTAAGGTTTCTGAAAATGATCTTCTAGATATAAAAAGACAGGATTTTTTTCTAATGGTGGAGTGTCAGGCGTAACATTGGGAACAATTACCAAATATGCCGCATCTTGAACCAGAATACCGGTATAACGATGATCGGGATGATAATCAGCCGGTCTCGGTGACAATACAATGTCAGCATCCCAATCTCTAATTTGCCTAATTAACTGATGTCTTACGTTAAGTGTAGGTAAAAGTTCTCCATCATGATTATCCAAAACGGTGTACTCTTCAATCCCAAGTCTTTTTGCGGCTTCCTGGGCTTCCTTTCTTCTTATTTTTGCTAGATGCCCACCTCCCATATTTTGGTGCCCGGCATCTCCATTAGTCACAGACACAAATTTAACCCTGTGACCCATTTCGGCAAATAAAGCAGCAGTGCCGCCAAATTTATTATCCGCATCATCTGGATGAGCCCCAATGACAATAATATTTAATTTGTTTTCATCTACTGCCTGTGCGTTCAAATTAAAGTTCAAGAGTAACAAAAGAGTTGAAAATATTGATATATGTATATATTTCATTTTTAATTTTTTTAAGGTGTTTTAATTATTCTGAGTGAAATTTGGATTTATATCCAATTCTCTCTGGGGGATGTAAAATAATTCTCTAACATCAGATGGTTCTACTACCTCTTCTGCAGTTTCAAAAACTTCACGTTCCGCCCCAAAGCGCCTAAGATCAGGCCATCTATGATTTTCAAAAGCTAATTCCAATTGTCTTTCGTGAAGCAGCTTTTCATCAAAGGTACCTGGGGAATTTTCGTCTATATCTTCTAAACCTGCCCTATTCCGAACTTCATTAATGAGACCATAAGCTTCAGGACTTTCTCCTAAAGCTTCAGCCAACATCAGTAGAACATCGGCATATCTAAAAACAATAAAGTTTACATCAGAGTCATACTCGGTTTGGGGTTCGCTTTCGTACTTCTTGATATAGTTGGCTAAGGTAGTTTCACCTTCAGCATTTATATAAGACGTACCAATAGAAGGTTCAAATCTTAAGTCTTCTTCACTATATGAATTTACTAAAGCATCAGTAGGGCGGTTTCTACCAAAACCAGAACCAGTTTGCAAAAAGGCGCTAGGAGAAAAATCATTTGTAAAAGGACTACCCTGACCAATACCACCACTTATAAATTGAACCTCAAAGATAGATTCTGCATTATTCTCGTTTTCTACACCCCAGATATTTTCATAATTATCCAATAATTTATAATCATAATTATTTACTATTCTTCGAAGCACTGTTTCCGCTTCTGATTTTTGACCAAGTGTAAGTTGAACTTTAGCTAAAAGAGTGGCAGCAGCTCCTTTTGTAGCTCTTCCTGTTTCACCTTCTGAATAAGATTCTGGCAAAGCTTCTTCAGCTATATTTAAATCATTTATGAGTTGATTATAAATTTCAGATGCACTCACTTGGACAAGCTCTTCGCCTTGTACATATGGTTTAATTTGTAAAGGAATATTTCCGTAGGCTATCGCCAGGTGATAATACATTAAAGACCTTAAAAACAAAGCTTCGCCTTTAATCCTATTCTTTAAGGAGCTATCTATTTCGGCTTGTTCAATACGGTCTAAAACAATATTACAGTTTGCTATTACATCAAAAGAATCAATCCATGCGGCAGTTATTTGCTCATTAAGTGGATTTTCATCAAAAGTATTGATTTCCGCAAATTGTCTAGCAAGTCCGGTCGCATCAGGCCCTTGATCTGTGTTTTCCGATCTCATCTCAAACATAGTCCAATAAGATCTTCCATAAACACCGTCTTTTTGCAACCCGGCATAACTGGAATTTATTGCTGTTATAAAGTCATTTGAAGTATTGTAAAACTCAGCTTCATTTCTATTGGAGATTGGAGCTAAGTCTGTAAAATCTTCGCTGCATGAGATCAACATTAATCCTAAAAGGATATAGATATAGTATGCTTTTTTCATAATAAAGATTTTTTAAAAGTTAAGATTGAGACCAATTGTTAGAGAAGTAGTTAATGGGTAAGCCCCATAATCTTCACCTGGTGTTAAACTACTTGTACTGTTAGTACTAACTTCAGGATTATATCCTAAATAATCTGTCTCAGTAAAAAGATTTGTACCAGTAATATAAAACCGAAGTCTGTTAATTGACCCACCGAGAAAATCAGAGGTGGGTAAGGTGTAACCTAAAGTTACATTTCTTAAGCGTAAGAATGAACCGTCTTCAACTTGAAATGACGATGGTCTGTTATTATTCCCATGGCTTCCAGATTCTCTATCAGCCCTTGGAATTTCCCCATTGCCTGGGTTTGAAGTTGATCGCCATCTTTCATTAAATATAGCATATGAGTTAAAATTTGCTTCTCCATTCTTTAAATGTCTTGAAGTTAAATTTAAAATCTCATTCCCTTCCACTCCTTGAACAAGAAAGCTTAAATCAATACCTTTATATTTAAAACTATTAGTTATACCCCAAGTAAAATCAGGAAAATAACTACCGGTAACAGTCCTATCTTCAGGAGTGATTTGTCCATCCTCATTTATATCTTTAAACCTAAAATCTCCTGGCGCAGGATCTGGAGCCTGGGTATCGGTAGGAGCATTTGCAATATCATCCTCCGTTTGATATATTCCATCTACTACGTATCCATAGTAACTTCCTATTGGATCTCCCACTCTAGTCACGTGCCTTATACCCGCACTACCTGCTGAATAAATGGGTTCGTTATTGTCATTTAATGAGAGTACTTCATTTTTATTTGTGCTGAAATTTATATTTGTATCCCAAGTAAATTCACCTACAAGATTTCTAGTTCTTAATGCGGCTTCAAAACCCTCATTTTGAACTTCACCTATATTTTGTAAAGTGGTTTCAAATCCTGATACAGAAGGAATGCTAACATTAAGTAATAAGTCAGTATTTTTAGTTTTATAGTAGTCGGCTAATAAAAATATGCGATTATTAAATAATCCTAATTCTACTCCGATATTTGTTTGTGTTGCCTTCTCCCAGGTTAAATCTGGATTTGATAAGGTTGAAGCTATCAAACCATTTACTTGGTTGCCACCGAAATTATAATTTAATGGTTGCAGCAAGCCAATAGCCCCATAGTTTGGTATTTCAAAATTACCAGTCTGCCCCCAACTGAACCTTAATTTAAGTTCTGATAATGCATCAATAGAACTTAAAAACTTTTCTTCATTTACCCGCCATCCTAAGGAAAACGAGGGAAAATATCCTGTTTGATTATTGGTTCCAAAGCGAGAAGATTTATCGGACCGAATGGTCCCAGTAAAAAGATATTTATCTTGAAAACTATAATTAAATCTAAATAATGCTGATAGTAAAGACCATTGTTCTCTTACAGAACTTCCGGCAAATACTTGGCCTCCGCTTATTGTGGTAACTAAATCATCCGGAAAATTATCGGCCTGTACTTGTTTAACATCTATATTATCTTTTTGAATAGAATAACCAGCAATAGCATTTATATAGTGATCATCAATCTCCTTTTCCCAATTTATAGTGTTTTCCCACAGCCAGTTAATTTCAGTTGATGAAGAGGCTTGAGCATATGATTCACCTTCAGTGGCTTCTCTAAATAATAAGGAATTCGCTCTATAGAAATCACGATTAAAAATATTAACGTAAGCACCTCCAAAAGTTTTAAAGGTAAGATCCGGTATAACCTCATAAGACAAACCTACCGAGGCTCTTGTTTGGAATTGTAACAATCTATCATCCACGGCAGGGATAATTGCTAGTGGATTACTTGCTGTAGTTGTACCAGCTCCCAAATGGGACTGATTATTAGTTTGATTAATTGTTCCATCCTCATTATAGGGCTTTACTGTTGGTGAATGTACCAGAGCTGAATAGACGATTCCTGGAGGCCTAGCGAAATATGGAGCAGAGGCAGGTTGTCTTTGATTCTCAGTAATTGTGGGAGCAAGTCTAAGATCTAAATTTAATTTATCTGTCAATTGAGATTCGACATTAAACATTAAATTATATCTATCAAAATTAGATTCAGGAATAATACCTTCTTGGGTAAAATACTCTCCCGAAGCATAAAAATTTGTATTATTCTCAGAGGGAGAAGCATAGGAGAAATTATAACTTTGTATAGATCCGGTTCTGAAAATTAAATCTTGCCAGTCAGTATCAGTTCCATCCCAATTGAGGAATGACTCTGGCAACTCATAATTCCCATTACCTCTTTCTCCAGGACCTATAGGATCATTTATAGATGCACCTGGAACAGCCTGTAGATACGCATTGTTTCTAGAATCCCTGGTATAGTCAATTAACTCTTCGGAATTCATCAAGTCCACTTTATTAGCTACCTTCTGAGAACTATAATATGTATTGAATGAAAATACGCCTTCATCACTAGGTGTTCCATTTTTTGTTGTTATAAGGACAACACCATTACCCCCCCGAGAGCCATATATAGCTGCTGCGGAAGCATCTTTTAGAATATCCATAGATATAATATCATTTGGATTTATAGTAGCTAAGGGATTAACGGGAGGGGCTTGAAAGGCACCTCCTCGTCTTGCCAGGTCACCCTGAACACTTACGGAAGTTAAATTCTTGGAGATTGGTACACCATCAACAACGAATAGCGGTTCGTTTCCAGCAGAAATAGATCCAGAACCTCTGACACGTATGTTAGGACTAGAACCTGGTTCTCCAGAAACTTCCTGGACCTGAACACCTGCAACTTGCCCTACTATTGCATTTTCCACGCTCACAGCTGGAATATCAGCAATCTGTTCCTGACTAATAGAAGAGACAGAACCAGTTACTTTCCTTTTAGAAAGAGTACCATAACCAACTACAACAACCTCTTCTAAAGCCGCTG
>Ga0098065_1000552_pt1 | contig 16961 bp, 14 predicted proteins | sample 25_taG_FD_75062 | JGI IMG/M metagenome (GOLD analysis project Ga0098065, IMG submission 75062) | Marine viral communities from Cariaco Basin, Caribbean Sea - 25_WHOI_OMZ | ecosystem: Environmental > Aquatic > Marine > Oceanic | place: Caribbean Sea: Cariaco Basin | collected 2014-11-08 | reverse complement strand
CAACAGCTATCGGATTATATTTATCCACGTGCCTGCGGCGGGTCTGGCGCTGTCTATCTATTTTGCTATGGCTATCTTGGGTGTTATCTTTTTGGTCTGGCGTATTAAAACCGCCAACCTGGTAGCTCAAGCCTTAGCGCCTATGGGTTTCTTATTGTGTATCATTAGCTTGCTGACCGGCTCTATTTGGGCGAAACCCACTTGGGGCACCTATTGGGTGTGGGACGCTAGACTGACCTCTATGCTGATTTTGGCCTTCCTATATGCTGGCGTGATGGCACTATTTGCCGCTTTTGAGCACACGTCAAATCGTGGTAAGGCGGCGGCCATCTTATCTATCGTTGGCGCGGTGAATTTACCCATCATCAAATACTCAGTTAATTGGTGGAACACCTTGCACCAAGGCGCAACCTTTACCGTAACTTCAGCTCCGAAAATGTCGGTAGATATGTGGTTGCCGTTATTATTAATGATGATCGGTAGTTATGCTTTAGTAGGCGCCTTAGCTATTTATCGCACCAATACTTTAATCCTACGCCGTGACCAAGCTAAAGCTTGGGTCAATGAATATGTGCGTCGTAATAAGGCCAGCTAGACTATTGCCCCGCCCGCGCAAGAGGCAAGGTATAGTCTAGAAGTTCTAAAGGTAGTCGTCTGGTTTTAATTGCTTAGCAATGTATGAGGAGCTGATAATGCAGCCATATTTTTATAGCTTTTCTGAATTTTTGGCCATGGGCAAGCACGGCGTTTTTGTCTGGTCATGCTGGGCGATTACGGTAGGGATGCTACTGGCCTTTATTTGGTACAGTCGCCAACAGCGAAAGACTTTACTTAAGCAATTGGCGGTCCAACAAGCGCGCCAAGCTCAGCGTCCTGCGAAAGCTAAGACCAGAAAGCCATCATCTGTGACTGCCGCTGTGCCTAAGTCAGAAGGGTAGCGGTGGCTTGTGTGCCGTCATTATCATCCTTGAATGCTCCAGTTTTACCCCTATTAAACCTTAGTAATCCTTAATAATTTATAAAGTTAAGTCAAACTTGCTTTGTCTTAACGTGTACGCGTCCAATCCCTATCAGCCATTGTAATATTAGCCACGTCGATAATAGACGAATGAGAGTTAGGTATGAATGCAGTTCGCCGTAAAAAGCTCACTTGGGTCCTTGCCACTTTGGCAGGAGCTGTAGTAGCCGTGGTGTTGGTTATCTATGCGATTGGTCAACAGACCGATTACTACTTTGACCCAACCGCCATCGAGCAAGGTGAAGCCCCCCAAGATAAACGTATCCGTGCCGGCGGGATGGTCGTCGCTGGCAGTATTCATCGCGATCCCAATGACCCTACCCATGTCAATTTTGAAGTAACAGACTTTAATGCCACCGTGCCAGTGAGCTATGAAGGGATTTTACCCGACTTATTTGCCGAAAACTCAGGGGTAGTTGCCACGGGTAAAATGCAGGGTAAGACCTTTGTCGCGAGCGAAGTATTGGCCAAGCATGATGAAAACTATATGCCGCCTGAAGTCGCCAAATCGCTGAAGCAAGACCAGAAAACGCGTGGTGTAGCGCCCGATTCAGAGCAGTATACGCCAGCGACACCGATGCATGAGTCTAAAACTTTGGTGCAATAGCTAGTCATTTAGCACGAGTTAGACCGCAGGAATAGCAATAGAAAAAGGGGCAATCATTAGCGTGATTGCCCCTTTTTACGTTGTTAATTTTGACTAGGTACGCTTTATAAAGTGTCCTAATCACTGGTCTTTGTCACTAACAATTTTTGCAATTATTAGTATTCCAAACTACTAATCGTCCCAGTTCGGCGTATAGTCAGGGTGCTCAATCATACGGCCAGCACTACTAGCTAAAGTATTAATTTGGGCAATATCTTCACTATCTAACTGGACCTTTGCGGCGTCTAAATTACCTTGTAAATGCTCTGGATTAGCGGTCTTAGGTATGGCAATGCGCTTGTTATCAGACAGAATCCAGGCCAGTGACACCTGTGCTGGAGTAATATTGTGTTTATCAGCAATCTTCTTAATAACATCGTTATCAAATACTTCACCGCGAGCAAGTGGTGAATAAGCCTCTAGCAAAATATGATGGTTGTTCATAAAGGTCTGCAAGGTACTTTGTTTGATAAAGGGATGAAACTCAACCTGATTGACGACGATAGGCACATCCGCATGCGCTTTGGCCTCTAGCAAATAATCAATGTTAAAGTTTGAAACCCCAATATGGCGAGTTAGCCCTTGTTTCTGTAAGGCGCATAACGCAGGGATAGTGTCGGCTAAGGGCACACGCTCATCCGGCCAATGCAGCAGCAGCAAATCGACATAATCTACCCCTAAATTCTCTAGCGACCGCTTAGCCGCCGCTTGCAAATTCTCCGGCGTAAATTTCATATCATCGGGGAATATTTTCGTCGTCAAAAAGAACTTTTCGCGATTAACCCCAGATTGCTTAATGCCTTTACCGACCTCGGTCTCATTGCTATAAGCTTGAGCTGTATCAATATGTTCATAGCCCATTTGTAAGGCTTTACTGACGATATCAACACAGTCTTGACCGGTCGATTGCCAAGTACCTAACCCTAATACAGGGATATTGGCAGGGCCCGCTGTACGGATATTATAAGTTTTATGCAAATTCATATAATTTTCCTTATTTTTTATTCATTTAAAGTATTTTGGCTAGCGTGAATAGTGGTCTATAAAGTAGCTCTTGATAAGATATCAGTCATGCTCGCCATACCCCTTACTATAAGGAAGTTTAGACTGCGGTTATAGGGATGCTGACGAAACCCTACAAAGTTGCCACAGGCTGTCACGGGTAGTTTTATAACCCGTAACGCTATTATTAATATTGATTTTTAACCTATTAACAGAAGCTCGAGACGAAAAAAAGCACTCTTAGCTCAAGCTAAAAGTGCTTTTTTATTGAACGATTAAAGTGTTTTCTAATCGTCCAACGGGTCTACTAGCTAACTTGCATTATTTAGCAGCAGGTTGCTCACCCCAAATTTTAGGGTATTTGTAGCCTGGGAAAGTTTCATGAGCATAAGCTTTGAACGCGTCAGAGTTATAAGCGTTGGTTACGTCTTTCACCCATGGCTGGTCTTTATCAGCGGTCTTAATAGCTGACCAGTTGACATAAGCAAAGCTAGGCTCTTGGAATAAAGCGTCGGTCAGTTTGATACCAGCGTCTGTCGCGTAGTTACCATTGATTACGGCAAAGTCGACTTCATCACGCGCACGTGGTAGCTGAGCGGCTTCTAACTCAACGATTTTAATATCAAATTTGCTGTTGTCATCGATATCAGCTTTAGAAGCAGTTAATGGGTCGATGCCTTCTTTTAGCGTGATCCAACCTAGGTCGGCCATCATCACTAGGGCACGAGCAAAGTTGCTTGGGTCGTTTGGCGCAGAAACGCTCATGCCTTTATAAGCTTCTTCTAATTTGGTTTTTTTACCAGAGTAGATGCCTAGTGGGGCGGTAGGTACTTGGAAAACTTCAACCAAGTCTAGCTTGTTTTCAGTTTTGAAAGTGTCTAGGTAAGGCTTATGTTGGAAGATGTTAATGTCTAAATCGCCATCGGCCAAAGCTTGGTTTGGACGCACGTAATCCGTGAAAGTCACTAGCTCAACTTCATACCCTTGTGACTCAAGGGATTGCTTAACTTGGTTACGGACCATATCAGCAAAGTCACCTTCAGTAGTACCGATAACGATTTTGTCTTTATTAGGATCACGGTCGCCAGTTTTAGTAGCGTCAGTCGTTGCTGTAGTGGTTTCGGTCGTTTCAGTGGTAGTAGGCTCTTGTGTAGTTGCTTCAGGCGCTGAAGAATTGTTACAACCGACTAAAACAAAGCCAGATACACCGACAGCAGCAAAAGCAGTGGCGACTTGACGGCCAACAGTTGAAAGTTTCATATATTTTCCTTTGAGGACTTAAAAAACTGAGATAACGCAGCGTTGTCACCGTGGTTTAAACAGAAACAGCCGCGCAGCGATTATCAGGAATAAGAGGGATTAGCACGTTACTGACTATGCCAACCTATTAGGGCGAATAAGTCTAAATAGGGACTAATACGCTTAAAGAGGGATAAATAAGTCACTATTACCTAGATAAGCCTACCTATAGGGCAGGATTAACCAGCAACAAGGGCGAGCCAGTAACGGTCATTTTCAGCACGCCAGTATAGTACAATTCGGTAACATTAGTTATGATTAATCTTCATAAGCACATGAACTATTTTTAACAAGACCGCTTTTTTTTAACGGTAAGCCAAAGCGGTTAGCAGCGTTCGCTAGTGGTTAAGGCTACTACTTTATGGGTTTATCTGATTATAAAATCTGTCCGTTAGCGTTTGTCCAAACGTTGGGCTAATAAATTACCGCCCGCCTGAATCAGAATAACCATGACAGAGAGTAAGATAACAATAAATACCATAACTTCAGTTTGATAGCGATAGTACCCATAACGAATGGCCAAATCCCCCAAACCACCGCCACCAATCATACCGGCAGCCGCTGAAAAAGACAGTAAGCTGATGCTTAGGATAGTCACCGAAGAGACGATGCCTGAGCGCGCTTCGTTCAGCAACACTTTGATAATAGTAAATGGCGGGGCGCCCATAGATTCGGTCGCCTCGATGATACCGCGCGGTACTTCGCGTAAATTTTGCTCGACCAAACGGGCGAAATAAAACGACCCCGCGATGGCCAATACCAACGAAGCAGCAATAGGGCCGATACCGGTACCGACAATAGCTTTGGTAAATGGGCTCATCGCAATCATTAAGATGACGAAAGGGAAGGCCCGCACAAAGTTGGTGATACCGCCCAGAATGGCATAAGCCGTTTTATTCTGCAAAAACTGCCGATCGCTCGATAAAAATAGAAAAATACCAAAGATACCGCCGATCAAGATAGCGACCGTGGTAGAGATGCCGAGCATGATAAAAGTGTCTAGCAAAGCCTGCAAGATTTCTTTTTTCATGGTGAGCAGTTTGGCTATTGACTCCGAGAGTGCTGCGCTGATAATCATAATTAGTCCTCTAGAATCAAGCCTTGGCCGATAGGTGTCGTCGCTTGAATAGCGCCGTCACTGATGTCAGCGACTTCTAACAGCTCGCCTTGATGGAGTAGGGCGACGCGGTTACATAGGCGACGAATCACGCTCATCTCATGGGTCACGATGACGATGGTCACGCCTAGCTTCTCATTAATATCCCGCAAGCACGTTAATAAGCTCCGCGTGGTAGCAGGATCTAGCGCACTGGTAGGCTCATCAGCTAACAATACTTTTGGGTTAGGAGCAATGGCGCGGGCAATACCGACGCGCTGCTTTTGGCCACCGGACAGCTGCGCTGGATAATGCTGCGCGCGATCGTTTAAGTCGACGATGTCTAGGCAGGCCATCACTCGGGCATGGATGTCTTTAGACGGGTAGCCGGCCACTTTTAAGTTAAAGGCGATATTGTCATAAACCGTGCGGTTTGACATCAAATTAAACTGCTGAAATATCATACCAATATTATGGCGTGCTACCCGTAAGTCGCTCGCAGATAAACTGGTGAGGTCTTCATCATCGATGATAACTTGACCACCATCAGGACGCTCAAGCAGATTAATGAGACGCAGTAGCGTGGATTTACCCGCGCCTGAATACCCCATCAGACCAAAGATTTCACCCTTTTTGATGCGTAATGAAGTCGGTTGCACTGCCGTAAACCAATGTGGTTTGCCGGCCTTGTCTTTGACGGAGCGGTCGCTCATAAAGCGTTTGCTCACATCATTTAGAACGATCATATCAATCATAAAAGACTCAAAATTATCGGATAAGGCTACTGAAATTAAAAAAAGAGGCGGGCTGCTAGTGGTGCATACTACATAATACAGTAGCAAGGCTAATCAATAGGGCCACATAGTCTAGGGTCGCGGTCACTAATTAAACGGGATTCAATAGACGTTGAATAAGGAATCAGCAGTGCTAATACGCCGAGATAACCCGCTTAAATAAAGCGCAGTAATATAGCATATCTTAGCCTGACTAGATATATTAATGCGCTATTAGCGAATGCCAATACTTCATATCTGCTGTAGGCTGTATCAGCCAGTAGTGCCATTTTAAGCGTCTTCTACTACTAGCGAATGGTTGGAGGCCTCGATGGGTATGACTACCAAAAAGCGGGTATGACCATTTACAGTATCGGTAGAGATGCGGCCTTGATGGGCATGAACAATTTGCGAAACTAAGGATAGGCCGAGCCCTGAGCCTTTTTTGTTTTGCTGCAGTCGCACAAAAGGACTAAAGATGTCTTCGCGTTTATCCTCTGGAATACCGCTTCCTTCATCGATGACCGCCAGCACAGCATAGTTAGGCTTAATAGCAGGTACTTCAGCTTTAGCTTTGCGGAGATGCTTGGTAAATAAGCTTTCTCTGCGGGTTTTTGCTTCTACTATCGGTGCCGGCTCAGTAGTAGATTTCGCCTCGTCGTCCGCAGTCGCTGGCAGCTCGGTGACGTTGGCCGGTTGCGATTTAGATGAGGAGGATACAGCAGAAAATGAGCTAATAATGTCGGCATAGCTATGGTCATGCACTGTACCAGCAGCGGCGGTCTCACTATTATTAATACTGGCATTACCATTACTAGCACTAGCAGCATTATGATTTGCTGTCGCTGCCTTATTTTCTGGAAGTTTATCGTTAGCGGCGTTGATGCTGGCAGGGATGCTATCCGTTACTAGGCCAGTTTCATCTACAGACTGGCTTGCAGTTGCACTCATATCGGCATTTATATCAGCACTTATCTCATTAATGAAAGGTGTGGCAGCGACATGGCTGCCCCACTCATCATCTGCCATAGGCTCAAGGTCTTGGGTCAACACGGTTTGTATCAAATGCTCAGGGATTGTCCCCGCATCTTCATACTTTTCTACCCCATATAGCATGACCGTGACGGGCGGAATACCATGCAGCATAGCATTGTTTAATAAGTTACGAATAAGGTGGGTTAGCAATTGTGCCTGACCCTCAATCACGATATGTTCGCCCATCAAAAAGGCTTCAGGGTAATGCTGATGCTCTTGATGGACCAGCTCATATAAGTCCAAACGTTCCACTTGCTGTAAAGCATGCCCGGCATCTAAGCGGCTCACCAGTAGGATGCTCTCGACCAAATCGTTCAGACCAATAAGGTCGCGATTAATGGCCAGGGCGCGTTTATCGAATTTTGCCTTACTTTCGGTCTTGAGCTCAGAGGCGAGCATATCCATCATTTCGATTTGTAGACGAATACGCGTGATGGGGGTGCGCAGCTCATGCGAGGCGTGCGCTAGCAAAAGGTTATTGGCATTGACCAAATGTTCGATTTTTTGGGCAGCTTGGTTAAACCCTTTGGCTAAGGAGGCAATCTCATCATTGCCTTTAACATTGACGCGGGCGCTAAAGTCCCCGTCGCCTAATTGCACCATCTGCTGGCTTAATTGATCGATACGCCAAGTCATCGAGCGCGCAATCCACCACAATACCCCCGCCATGATGAGTAGCAGCAAGATAGTGCCGGTAAATAAATTTAGAGCTGCTGAAAAAGGGGCTTTTTTGGGGGGAATACGAGATTCGAACAGTAACGTATAGCCAGTGCTGCTATAGACTTGCACTTGCTGCGCTGGGGCATCGGATAAAAAAGGAAAAACTCGGCTGGCCATAGAAGGCTTTTTGGGCAAAGTGGTCGGCAGATCGCTGCTTTCCGTCTGCATTAGCAAGTGACCTTCGTGATCGTACAGGCCCATCTTGGCTTGTAGCGACTCATCAAAGATATCAAAGCTTTTTTTCACCACCGCTAGCATAAACCGGGCTTGCAAGCGGTTGTTATGCAAGGCCGCTTTATTGAGGTCTACTAAGAAGGGGTCGACTTGGCCGAGAATTTGCGTGGCCAAAACTTGCGAGCGAATCGTAGCGTCTTTATCGTGTACCAGCTGCGTTAACAGGACCATCGCTATGGCGAACAATGTCAATGCCAGCATGACACTGGCAAATAATTTGACGAATACTGAGCGAAAGCCGCGTTGCTGCATTTATAAAACTCGAGTTGGACCAATAGAGGACATTATTGCCTAGAGGTAAGGGGTTTAGCAAGCTAAAGCGATAAACAATAACGCAGAAAATAGGAGGTGGCCTGCAGGAGACCCCTCCTATTAATTTGATAATAATAACGCAGTTAGGTAGCGGTAAACGGCTAGAGTTCAGCAGTCAGTGGCTACACCTGATCGGTCGCAAACTGATAGCCCACACCGCGTACAGTAATGATGCGTTTAGGCTGGCGCGGATTGTCTTCAATCAGGGCGCGCAGTCTAGAGATATGCACATCAATAGCACGGTCGATATTGTCTGAGCTGTCGTCATTGGGCATGGCTTGCCAGAGCTGCTCACGGTTCAAGACTTTACCGGCATGGGTGGCAAAATAATGCAGCAGTTGGAACTGATGCGTGGTCAAGCGCACAGCTTGATCATCAATGGTCACTTCATGGCTGTCTGGGAAGACGCTTAGGCGGCCAAAGGTAAGGCTGTCTGAATGGCTATCCGCTTGATTCGGCTGCTCATGGCGACGCAGTACCGCACGGATACGCGCTAGTAACTCACGCGGCTCAAAAGGCTTGGCGATATAGTCGTCAGCGCCCATCTCTAATCCTAAGACGCGATCGGTAGTATCGCCCTTAGCCGTCAGCATGATAATGGGGACTTTATTGGTCTGATTATTCTTACCACCACGAATCTTTTGGCAAACTTGCATACCATCCATATCCGGTAGCATTAAATCGAGCACCACAAGATCAATATCGCGCTCTTTGGTATCTAGGACATTCAGACCATCTTGGCCTAAGCCAGCATGATGTACTTCATAATAGTTCATCGACAGATATTCGCTGATTAATTCTGCTAGGTCTGGATCGTCTTCAATTAATAAAATTTGCTTGCTCATAAGATATCCTTTAATTAAATTTTTATAGGAGTGTGCAGACTAGGACTACGTTAGGAAACGCTTGGATAATACACCCAGTGGTTTTCATACTAGTGTGGCTGTCACATGATATTTACTACAGACTGACTAACTATAATGGCTAATTTTATGTCGTTATTGTTATAGGACGTTTTAGGCTTAGCTGTCGGTGATTATAGGGTTAGCCGTTGGTATTAATTTTCGGACTTAAGAGGCACATTCAAGACCTCTAGTCTTAGGCTGTTATAGTGCCGAATTACGGGGTAACCATACAAGAGGCCAATTGTTACTGAGTCTCTTAAATGTAACGCCCTTACCCCTGTCTTTATAGGTTTGTCTAAGCCATGTCCCTTTATTTAAGAAACGTTGCGTTATAAAGGAAACACCGCTGTCGTTATCCCTTATTTATGGGGCTGTTAACGCTTATTTATAGAAAGATCCCTAGCCGCAAAGACGCCACTACAAAACCCTAGCAGTCCTTACGATTAAGACACCACTACTTTTTTCCCTTCTGAGTCCGTGGGTAGGGGGGCTAAGCAAATCAAGCTGTCGTTATTAATACCGGCCACCAGATACTGCTGAGTTTCCGGGTCATATTCAATGACCTGAATTTGTTGCCGACTCAGACGTTGGTCCTGACCAATAATCCACACTTCCGCTTTAATAGGGTTGATTGCACGGTATGGCGGGGTTAATAGTGAGGTCAAGTCGGCATTATGAATCCCAGATTTAGGCACGATAGTACCGACCTCAATCTGCCCGTAATCGACTCGGCCTAGCACCGTCATATTAGGTTTGAGTTGGTTGTGTATTTCGTCATGTTGGGTGATATGCACATGAACCAGCAGATGTTGTGGATTACTCGAGGGCACTAGCTTGCTAATTTGTCCGGTAAACGTGTCTGGCAAGGCCGTTACCGAAAAGGTCACGTTTTGCCCGATAGACAGCTGCGATTTCGCACTGATAGGCAACGTCGCTATAAATTGTAGATCATTAGGGTTACTCAGTTTGAGTAGGGGCTGCTGCGCCGTTACGCGATCGCCTGCCTTGATATCGAGCTGCTCAATACTGCCAAAGAACGGGGCTTTAAAGGTGAGCAGTTGGCCTACCTTATATACGGTGGCTGGCGGCGTTGCGGGTGTTGTACTAGCAGGTGCGCTAGGGTCATTGGGAGCATTTTTGGCCAATTCTGGAGGTTGCTCATTAGCTGCTGGCTTAGTAGGCGTGGTCTTCGTAGCAGCGACTGTAGGGTTAGACTCTTCAGCCTGAGCGCCTGTTGCTACCGTGTCTGTTGCTGATTCGTCGGCTTCTGCGCTGTCTGTTTTTAGGTCGTCTGTGGCGCCCTCTGCATTCGCCAGTACTTTTAAGACGAATAATGGGGTGTCTTTTTTGACCTGTTGATTTGCAGTGACCAATACCTCTTGTACGCTAGCATTGGTGGGGCTGGCTAGCGTGGTGGTGTTGGTAGCAAACATGGTGCCTTTTAAGCCCAAGCTGGGCTGATAACGTTTGGATTTAATATTCAAAATATGGTTGGTGGTTAGCGTCACCGTATCGGCAGTAATGATGATCTTATCGTCGCTGCCCTGAGTAGGGTCTGCTGCGGCCTCATTGGTAGCTTGCTCAGCAGGGGGCTGGCAGGCGACCAAACTTAATCCCAATAGCACACTTATAGAAAGCCGCGATAACACAGATGACTTTAATACAGAGGGCTTTAATAAAGGACGCTTTACTAAAGAAGACTTTAACCCTGTTCGCGCAGTGGGCTGCGGAGACCCCGATAGCCTGCCTTTTGTATGAGCTTTATTAATAGATGTAGCAGGGTGCAAAGCCATCGCAGGTAATTCGATAGACTTTGAGCGAGGCGGGGTAGAGGATTGGTCAGTCATAAGTAGGGGCTCGATATATAAAACAAAGGTATAAGGCAATTGCGTAATAACAGTATTAATAACAGTAAAGGCCAGTTTAACAACAGTAAGTTCAGGATTAATAACCGTAAGGGCCGGTTGGGACAATGCCATACTAATGTAATCTGGGGCAATTCGTGAATATCTGCCGATTATAGGGATAAATGCTAAAACAGATGCTGAATAATTATAAAAATAGAACAAAGCTTTTATTGATTATAAAATGATATAAAAGGCAGATAAATCAACAAATTTCATTACTTATGAAAACAACTATTATTTGTTAGACTAAAAAAAACTTATAAAAATATATATTTAGTACCTCCTCAATCCATATTTTTAGCTAGATATTGTCAGGCTATAGCTATAATATTCTTATGTTAAATGTATCTCTGTAGTCTTTAATATATGATTTTTTTTGTTACCATAAGTGCTATGATGCGTTCTAGACATTTACATCGCTAGCAGGTTGCGTTGATACTGCAAGGACGTAGTTACACGGTTTGAGTAGCCTGAAACCACTAGCAGATATCGCAATGAGGCGACTCTGGCATAATTTAATATCTCATAATTTGACTCAGATATTTATAGGATAATGGTAATGGAAAATAACTTTGAAGGTTTAAAGGTCATGGTCATTGATGACTCTAAAACCATTCGCCGCACCGCAGAGACCCTACTGCAAAAAGCGGGTTGTGAAGTCATAACGGCAGTCGATGGTTTTGATGCCTTAGCTAAGATAGTAGACAATAACCCTGATATTATTTTCGTCGACATTATGATGCCGCGCTTAGATGGCTATCAAACCTGCGCTCTAATTAAGAATAATCCAGAATATTCTAGTAAGCCTGTCATTATGCTGTCTTCTAAAGATGGTTTATTTGATAAGGCACGTGGACGTATTGTTGGCTCTGATGAGTACTTAACCAAGCCTTTTAGTAAAGATGAGCTGTTTAACGCCATTAACCAATATCGATAATATTGCCGGCCAGCTGCTACCTGCAGCGCCGGCTTTTTTTTAGGGCTAATTTTAGTCTTTGCATACATTTAAGGGGAATGGTATGACTACCATTTTAGTTGTCGATGATTCACCATCCGAGATGGCTAGGTTTCGCGACATACTGGCAAAAAATAACTTTACGGTTATAGAGGCGAGTAATGGTGAGGAAGGCTGTGCGAAAGCGGCTGAGCACCTACCTGACGTTATCTTAATGGATATCGTCATGCCTGAAGTCAATGGCTTTCAAGCAACGCGTCGCATCACCCGCGGCAAGACCACCTCCCACATTCCTGTGGTCATGGTCAGCACGAAGAATCAAGAGACCGATCGCCTTTGGGGCAAGCGTCAAGGGGCCAAGGAGTACTTGACCAAGCCTATCCAAGAACAAGAACTTATGCGGGTCATCCGTTCAGTAATGGAGTAAGTTGTGGCTTCTAAAGGGTTTATTGAAATACTTCGCTTAGCGGATCTCGCCAAAGCTCGGCAAAGTGGTCGCTATAATGCACAAAAAACGCAATGGGTAGGCGTCGTCTTTGAAGTATCAGGACAACGGTTAGTAGCGCCTATGGGCGAAGTCTCTGAAGTCCTCAGTATGCCTGATTTAACCACCATACCCTTAACTAAGCCTTGGCTGCTTGGGGTGGCCAACGTTCGTGGCCGCCTGCTCCCACTAACCGACTTGACTTCGTTTTTATCTTTGCCTAGAGCATCGGTGCGTCCTAGCCAAAGAAAAGTCTTAGTTATTGACCAGCCTGGATTTTTTTCAGGCTTAGTGATCGACGCCGTGTTAGGTATCCAGCAGTTTACGAGTGCCCAATATCGGGCGGAATCTTTGCCTAGTGACTCGCCTCTTGCCCCGTACAGCCATGGTAAGTTCGTGAAAGATGAGCAAGAGTGGTTCGTCTTTATGCCCAGCTTACTGGTACAAGATCAGCGCTATGTAGAAGCCGCTATTTAAAAAAAGGCCTTGTGGCTGCGTTAATAGAGCGTGGGCTAAAGCAGATATCTGCTTATAACAACTTAGCTAACTACTTAACTATAAACAGACTAATAAATTCAGTTAATTCAGGCTAACCCTTACGGTGGTGAGCGCTATTGCAACACCAAACCTTGTGTTGAGCAATACGACTATGACCAAGCGCTATTATTTTGGGGTTTAATATTAATCAGTCAACGATATCAGCAACATAGACATTAGCAATGCACACTTGGCGAATGGCTTAGGCGACTGTTTTGGAGAGATTAAATACAATGAGTACTTTGAATAACCAGACCGAAGCGAAAATAATTCAGACAGATCCTTCAGCCGCGGACAATGAACGCGATATTTGGCAAGTACTGCGTTGGGTTTTCGCTATCCTAAGCTTAGCCAGTTTAGCGTGGCTGATTTACACTCTACTGAATATGAATAACTACTTAGGTAGCGTCAACCAGTTAGAGATCAGCTCTGCTAATATCGTGCAAGACTTAAATGAAGCGACTTTCTCGCAAGATTTTGAAGTCACCAGTAAGGCCTACGAAAAACTCCAGAGAGATGTGCAGCTGTATGAAGGGGCATTAAACGAAGCCCAAGCTACGGCCTCTGATAACCGAGCTGTATTCAAAGACTTGGCTAACGATTGGGCAGCTAATAAAGAGCAGATTGACTATGTCTTGGCGCATATCAATGATGTCAATGCGCTAAAAGATTTGCAAGAGCGCGTAACGGGTGGCAGTGAGCAGCTACAAAACCATTACCGTCAAGTGACTCAGCAAGCGGTTGCAGCCGGTCTGCCTGCAGCAGCTATCAGCGATATTCAAGAGCAAATGCTACGTGCGCAGCGCATCAATACTGAAATGCAAGCGTTGACGCGTGGTATCGATAGCAATTCAAAAACTTTCAATGAGCAAGTAGCAGCGTTCGCCACCACTTTAGCCGCACAGAAAACCAGCTATGGTCAAAACCTACCTGCCCTACAACAGGTGGATCAAACCTATCAACAATTGATAGCCCCCGTTTCACAGCAAATTAAGACGCTAAATGATCCGGTTATTAAAACCCGTGAAAATGCTTACGCGTTAAATGATATTGCCCGCAATACCCAAACTAAGCTAGAGAATGTAAACCGTAATATTCTAACGCGTAGTGGCATTATTTTACCGGCACTAGGGTTTCTAATCGGCCTCCTAGGCTTGATATATTCTTTCTATAACCTGCTAAACCGCCGTGGTCGCTCGCAGCGTCTCTTGATCGAGAAAGAGACCATGCGTCAGAGACAAGAAGCTGAAGTCGAGTCAGAGCGTGCGCGTAAGATTCAGGAAGAGAACGAACGTAACCAGATCGCTATTTTGCGTCTACTTGATGAGCTAGGCGATTTGGCAGAAGGTGATTTGACGGTAAATGCGACGGTATCAGAAGACTTTACGGGAGCCATTGCCGACTCAGTTAACTTCGCAATCGATCAGCTGCGTCAACTGGTTACTGCCATTAATACCACAGCTGAGCGCGTAGCAACCTCTTCAGAACAAACCCAGATGAATGCGATTGAGTTGGCTGAAGCTTCTGAGCATCAGGCACAAGAGATTGCTGGGGTATCGGCTGCTATTAATGAGATGGCAGTCTCTATTGACCAGGTATCTGCGAACGCTAATGAGTCCACCGCAGTTGCTCAACGCTCGGTTGCCATTGCCTACAATGGTGCTGCCGTTGTACAACGCTCGATTGAAGGTATGAACGTTATCCGTGATCAGATTCAAGAAACCTCAAAACGTATTAAGCGTCTGGGTGAGTCTTCGCAAGAAATTGGAGATATCGTTAGTTTGATTAACGACATTGCCGATCAGACCAACATTCTAGCCTTGAACGCTGCGATTCAGGCTTCGATGGCTGGGGAAGCGGGTCGTGGTTTCGCGGTAGTTGCCGATGAGGTCCAGCGTCTTGCAGAGCGCTCTGCTAATGCGACCAAACAGATTGAAACCCTCGTAAGAACGATTCAGGCCGATACGAGTGAAGCGGTTATGTCGATGGAGTCTACGACTTCAGAGGTTGTCCGCGGTGCCCGCCTAGCGAAAGATGCTGGTGAAGCGCTCGAGGAAGTACAGAGCGTTTCGAATACCTTGGCAGATCTGATTCAGAATATTTCGAACGCCGCTCAGCAACAGGCAGATTCTGCAGGTCATATTTCTAACACGATGAATATTATCCAAGATATTACCTCACAGACCTCTTCAGGTACCATGACTACGGCACGTTCAGTAGGCCAGCTAAGTGAGATGGCAGTGGCGCTGCAGGAATCAGTATCTGGCTTTAAGCTGTCAGACGATGATTTTGTTGCAGAAGAAGACCTACGCTCGGCATAAGCAGGATCCATATAGCTGATGTTAATGCCTTCATACTGATAGATAGGGGCCAACACTGTAATGGGGTTGGCCGCTGATGAATACTCTTAACGGGTGGTTATGAGCAGCACTATTAATACGCCAAGGTGGCAAAACTACATCGAAAGTAAGATAGGCTTTGTGCTGCCCAAAACTCAAGTGAGATGGCTAAGCAATGCCATTGTGACGACCGCAGAGGACAGTGGGCGGAGTTTGTCTGAGCTTTGGCTCGCAGTACAAACAGATGTGAGGCTGCGCCAACAACTGCTTGATAGAGTATTAATAGTGGAGAGTCGGTTTTTTCGTCATGGGCCATCTCTAGAGTATATAGCGGCTTTAGCCAAGGAGCAGGCTGTAGCTAGCGAGCACCGAATAACTGCAGACGACACCCTTGATAACAGACTAAATAGTAGACCGCAAAAGCAGTCTTCCTATCGAATATGGAGTGTCGGGTGTGCTAGAGGTCAAGAAGTATGGTCATTGGCCATGCTGCTGGAAAATAGCGGAATAGCAGATTATTGTATTTTGGGTACTGATGTGAATTACGAAGCTATTCAGGACGCGCAGCAAGCCCGCTATTGTCCTCGGGAAAAAGCGACCATTCCAGAGGACTACCAGCATTACATACAACCCTGTGATACTGACGGCAGCTTACTCAGCCCGCTCACGGAGGCCCAAAGCATAGAGACGGGCTGCCGTTGGCAAGTAATAGACGCGTTACGCAGTAAGGTAAGTTTTCGCCATCATAATATATTTGGTACTAAGGCGGCGACCCATACCAAGCAACAAGTCATTATTTGCCAAAATATGCTGATTTATTTTCGACAATTTGATCAACGCGATATCTTGGCGAGATTCGTAGAACAATGTGAGCTTGGGGGCCATATTATTTTAGCTCCCGGCGAGGCGCTATTTTGGCAGCATCCTAAGATGCAGCGTATCTCCCATCCAGAAGTGAACTTATGGCAAAAGATACGGGCATGATTAGACTGCTCTAGCGTACGCTCCTAAAACTGAGTGCCGCAAACAATAATATAACTATGGCAGCTGCGGGAACGATACCGTGGTCTGACAGACGACAACTTTAGGATGATTCTATGATCTCTTTGCCTAGCAATTTTGTGACCATTGAATGGTTGATACCTTTATTCAATGAGGAGTTATCGCACCTACAGAGGTCATGGGACAAGCTAGCGCAGGAGACTAGCGCAGACGCTTGGCCAGATTTTGCCGATATGACGGCACGCTATCATGAGCTTAGTGGCGCTTTGCACATGGCAGAGCTGCCCGCATTCCTTCCACTAACCCAAAGTCTAGAGCTATTGTCACAGCAATTAATCTCTGACCGCGAGATTCGCAATGCTGCTCACAGCTCAGGTGCTTTTGCGAATGCATTGCTGCAAGGTGAGCTCAATCACTATGCGATTACGGGCGATATTCGTCATCAGTTTTTAGTACAGTGTAATCAGAAAGTTGCCCGCTTACTGCCAGCCACTATTTCATCTGCTTCAGCGCAGATGGATACCCAAGCTTCTCCTAATATTCTATTTGCTACCCAGTGGCCTATTCCAGAAACTTTATCCAGACCCCTAATGGCCGCGCAATACAGTTTACTGCTGAAAGCCTGGCGTCAGTCTGTGCGTCAATTATTGCTGGTGAACAGTAATGAGGCGCAGTATCTCGCTCCCCTGCAAAAAAT
>Ga0098065_1000551_pt1 | contig 16978 bp, 11 predicted proteins | sample 25_taG_FD_75062 | JGI IMG/M metagenome (GOLD analysis project Ga0098065, IMG submission 75062) | Marine viral communities from Cariaco Basin, Caribbean Sea - 25_WHOI_OMZ | ecosystem: Environmental > Aquatic > Marine > Oceanic | place: Caribbean Sea: Cariaco Basin | collected 2014-11-08 | reverse complement strand
GGGTGCGTGGCCAGATGGCTAAGGGCAATTCGCTCACTTCTAAGTGCTGTACCAAAGCCGGCAAGGTCATGCCATCTTTTAACAATACGCCTTGGGTCAGCTGCGCCAATTGCTCTGGGATAGGGGTGCCCTCAACCTGCACCAAGTAGGTTTTACCTTGTTTGCGATCCTTTAGGTGTTTGGGCGGTTGCGTAATGGCGCGATTGACCCGGCCATCACTGGTGAGCAGCAGTAGGCCTTCGGAAGTGGCATCGAGTCTACCGACCACCCGCAACGACTTATCCGTAAAAAAGTCTGCCAAGGTGCCAAAGTCATTATTATCATCATTGCGAAATTGACTCAGCACGCCGTAAGGCTTATTGAATAAGATGACATCAGGCATAGGGACGGTATTCCAAAATAGAGAAAAGTGAGGGTATAAGACGGGTGATAAGTAGCATTCTATGAGGGCTGCTAGCAGGGCTTAACATAGGACAGCTCTATTATTAACAGAGATTTTAAGCTCAAGTTACCTAGCTGTCGGCGTAGTCTATCATGCTATAAAAGCGATTTATATTAATACTAAAGCCCCGTTTGTTCCTATAGGACGTCTTTATAGGAGTGAGTTTGCTCACTCATTCAGCTATAGTCAGCAAGCCTTATTCAAACAGCCTTATAATAATAAAACTATAACCTTACTAATAATAAGGTTATTTATTATAGTGCTACTATATTGAATAATGTAGCTAACGAATACTAGCGCCTAAGACCTGAGGGAAGCTACTTTCCATTAATAGGTGGTCTTTATTGAAAAGCCATCTGCTAGCAAAAGTTTACCTACTAATAAAAAGCTACCTGCCATTAAGGAGTGCACCCCTATGCCCTATAACCAAGTCATAGTCCCTACGAACGGCGAAAAAATAACCGTCAATGCGGACCTATCGCTTAATGTGCCCAATCACCCAATCATTCCTTTTATCGAAGGCGATGGGGTTGGCGTAGATATCACCCCAGTTATGATAAAAGTGGTCGATGCCGCTATCGCAAAGGCTTATCACGGCAAAAAATCTATCGTTTGGATGGAGACTTATTGCGGGGAGAAGGCCGCGAAAATCTATGATGGCGCCTATATGCCCGCAGAGACGCTAGAAGTTTTGCGCGACTATATCATTAGTATTAAAGGCCCTTTGACCACCCCGGTAGGCGGGGGTATGCGCTCGCTAAACGTAGCGCTGCGGCAGGAGCTGGATTTATATGTGTGTCAACGCCCAGTGCGTTGGTTTGCAGGCGTGCCCAGTCCTGTGCAGCATCCTGAGCTAACCGATATGGTAATTTTCCGCGAAAACTCTGAAGATATTTACGCTGGTATTGAGTGGCAAGCCGGTAGTGATGAGGCGAAAAAAGTCATCAAGTTTTTGCGCGAAGAGATGGGCGTGACCAAGATTCGCTTTAGCGATGACTGCGGTATTGGCATTAAACCCGTCTCTAAAGAAGGCACACAGCGGTTAGTACGCAGAGCGATACAACATGCCATCGATAATGATTTGCCCAATGTGACCTTAGTTCATAAAGGCAATATCATGAAGTATACCGAAGGCGCGTTTAAAGAGTGGGGTTATGAGTTAGCCACAGAACGTTTTGGCGCTAAGCTACTTGATGGCGGCCCTTGGATGACTATAAATAATCCCAAAACGGGTAATGAGCTGGTCATCAAAGATGTGATCGCCGATGCTTTTTTACAGCAAATCCTAATGCGTCCGTCTGAGTACTCGGTGATAGCAACTCTTAACCTCAATGGCGACTATATTTCAGATGCGCTAGCAGCCCAAGTGGGCGGTATCGGTATCGCACCTGGCGCTAATAAAGGGGATGCTATTGCGGTCTATGAGGCGACTCATGGTACAGCGCCCAAATATGCCGGTCAAAATAAAGTCAATCCAGGCTCGCTGATTTTATCAGCTGAAATGATGCTACAAGATATGGGTTGGACGGCGGCGGCTGACCTAGTGATTAAAGGGATTCAGGGGGCTATCGCTAATAAGACCGTGACCTATGATTTTGAGCGGCTGATGGCGGATGCTACGCTGGTGAGTACCTCGGAGTTTGGGGAGGCTGTTATTCAGCATATGGGAGATTGATTATTTTTTTAGGTAAATGCCCAAAAATCCCCCTAAATCCCCCTTTGTAAAAGGGGGACTTCCAAATCTTCCTCTTAAGAAGCAGTGTTTCTCACCTTCATGAAAGGAGGACTGTGAAATCCCCCTCTTGTGAAGCAGTGCTTCTCACCTTTAAAGAAGGGGGACTGTGAAATCTCCCTAAATCCCCCTTTGCGAAAGGGGGACTTTACCTTTTATAATTATTCATAAAAAAACACCCCAAAGGCTAAAGCCCTTGGGGTGTTTTCATCACTGCTAGTTAAGCGCCGGTCAACATAAACCGCCTTAACATTAGCGAGCTAAGCCTATTATAAAGAGGCTAAAGCATCATTGAACAATTTGCTTGGGCGCATAACTTGTGAGGCCAATTCTTGGTCCGCATAGTAGTAGCCTTTGATGTCGACTGCTTTGCCTTGAGCTTCGTTCAGCTCTTTGACAATAGCGTCTTCATTGCTGGCTAGCTTCTCTGCTAGTGGCGCAAATTTCGCTTTTAATTCTGCGTCTTCATCTTGAGCCGCCAATTCTTGAGCCCAGTACATAGCCAGATAGAAATGGCTACCACGGTTGTCCAATTCACCGGTTTTACGTGATGGTGATTTGTCATTCAACAACAGCTTCTCAGTAGCAGTATCTAGCGTATCCGCCAAGATTTTCGCTTTAGCATTTTTGTCATTCTCAGCTAAATGCTCTAGCGATACGGCTAGCGCTAAGAACTCGCCTAAAGAATCCCAACGTAAGTGGTTTTCTTCAGTCAGCTGTTCAACGTGCTTCGGTGCAGAACCACCAGCGCCAGTCTCAAACAAACCGCCGCCCTTCATTAATGGTACGACTGACAGCATTTTCGCACTAGTACCTAGCTCTAGAATTGGGAACAAGTCAGTGAGGTAGTCACGTAGGATGTTACCGGTAGCAGAGATGGTATCAAGGCCACGAGCCACACGCTCTAGGGTATAACGCATCGCACGTACCTGAGACATAATCTCAATGTGCAAGCCCTCTGTGTCATGATCTTTAAGGTACATTTTAACCTTTTTGATCAGCTCGTTTTCATGTGGACGGTACGGGTCTAACCAGAAAATGACAGGGGTATCTGATTCACGGGCACGGCGTACGGCCAATTTAACCCAGTCTTGAATAGGCTCGTCTTTAACCTGACACATGCGCCAGATATCGCCTTTCTCTACGCGTTGCTCAAGCAGGACTTCACCGCTGTCCACATCAACAATACGCGCTACACCGGTATCGCTAGACTCAAAAGTCTTATCGTGTGAGCCATATTCTTCCGCTTTTTGCGCCATTAAGCCAACGTTAGGGACGGTACCCATAGTGGTTGGGTCAAAGTTACCATGCCATTTGCAGAAGTTGATCATTTCTTGATAAATACGGGCGAAGGTAGACTCAGGCATAACCGCTTTACAATCATACAGTTTACCATCAGCGCCCCACATTTTACCGCCATTACGAATCATAGCTGGCATAGAAGCATCAACAATCACGTCGCTTGGTGAATGGAAGTTGGTAATCCCTTTAGAAGAATCTACCATGGCCAGACGCGGACGATGCTCTTGGCAAGCATGCAAGTCTTGCTCAATTTCTTCACGTTGTGAAGCTGGTAAAGTAGCGATTTTGTCGTAGAGATCCGCCATACCGTTATTCACGTTAATACCTAGTTCTTCAAAGGTCTTACCGTGTTTCTCAAAGGCGTCTTTATAGTAAATTCTGACCGCATGACCGAAGACGATAGGGTGAGACACCTTCATCATAGTGGCTTTTACGTGTAGTGAGAATAGGATACCGGCTTCGCGGCAATCTTCCATTTCACGCTCATAGAACTCAAGCAGGCATTTTTTTCTCATGTACATAAGATCGATGACTTCTTTGTCTAGTAAAGCGATTTCTGGCTTTAAGACTTTGATAGTACCGTCATCTAATAACAGCTCCATACGCACAGTACGGGCTTTATCTAGCGTCATTGATTGCTCGCCATCGTAGAAGTCACCGCTGTGCATGTGCGAGACGTGCGTTTGCGACCACTGCTTCCACTCACCCATAGAATGCGGGTGTTTGCGGGCGTAGTTTTTTACGGCTTTTGGCGCACGGCGGTCTGAGTTACCTTCACGCAATACTGGGTTGACTGAGCTGCCTAAGCTTTTGCCATAACGCTTACGAATTTCTTTTTCTTCTTCTGTTTGTGGGTCTTCTGGGAAGTTAGGAATAGCAAAGCCTTTGCCTTGTAATTCTTTGATAGCCGCTTTTAACTGCTGTACAGAAGCACTGATATTCGGCAATTTGATGATGTTGGTGTTAGGATCCTGCGTCAGTTTACCCAGCTCAGCTAAGTTGTCCGGTACGCGCTGCTCTTCCGTTAAGTAATCTGGGAATTCAGCTAAGATACGGGCAGCAACTGAGATATCTGTCGTTTCAACAGAAACCCCAGCCGACTTAGTAAAGGCTTGAACAATAGGTAATAGGGAGAGGGTGGCTAGCGCAGGCGCTTCATCAGTTTTTGTATAAATAATTTTTGACATTATAGTAATAAGTTCCTTTAGGCTGGAGTGAATAAAAAGACTTGAATATAATTTTTGGCATAGGTGCTTGCTGCTATACGTGAAAAATACTAGGCAGCAGGGCACTATAGGGTTAGCTTAAGTGCATCATAGATAGTCTCTTACAGATTTTGAGACCGGTTAAAACTTTACTTTGGCTAGCTTAGAATGACTTTGGATAATTTTGATTGATATGACATAAAAACGGCTGTCTAAACAGGGCGTTGCTACAACCCGCCTGCCTGATGCTCTATTATAGTGAATCCACTATAGTTCCGCTACGATGTCAATCACGGATAATGAACTTAGTGTACTGTTTTCGCTCATATCGTATGTATCATAATTATATTAAGCTAGTAACAACGTTATTCTACCAGTCATTGGCGCTGATATCATCTTTTCCAGACAAGTAGTGCGTTTTCATTCGCTTATATAAGCACTCGAATCAGCAGACCAAATCAGTATAAAACTGCGCCTGTTATCTGGCTATAGGTGATTTTATAGTCTGATGTTGCGAGAAAGCTACCGACGTAAGACTAGCTAGCAAAGCTCTAATTGAATAATTAGGGCTTTTTTTATGCGGGCAATTTTTATGGCGGCCTTCTATAAATTAGTGACCTCAAAAATAATCTTCCTAATAAAAGGTTAAGAGCAGCCCTCTACTAATAAGATAGCCTCAGGCCCCCCAATCTCGATGCTAGCGACTTGACCTTGCAATTGGTTTTGTAATGCAGGCGTCCACTCTTGCGGCGCCACCTCATTCTGGCTTAACTTCTGACCACCTGCCATCTTATATTTAATCTGTAACGGCGGCTGTCCGGCTGCTATTGACTGCGGCTCTACTGTAGCGATGAGCTCATAATGCTCGCCTGTAGCCTCATATTTATCCAACTCATAAGTCAGTGTGGCCTTATGGGCTTCCCAAACCTTAGCAGCAGGGTCACCCACTTTAATAGTGTTATAAAACGCAACGTTCGCGCCATTGATAAGGATCAGCGCCATTTTATTATCGATAATCTGATACAACACAGCTGGCATTTTATCGGTCGCTTGTGGCGTATTGGGGGCGTCGATTGGTCTGGTGAAATAACAGCTGGCATTATCAAGCTGCAAATCGGGTGGCTGTAGCTGCTGCTCAGTTAGGTAGGCGGGCGTTATGGTAGTACCAAACTTTATCCCTTGATAACCTTGCGGGCTAACGACATCGGCCGGATAAGGGGTGGGCATCGTGTTAGAGGATTGGAGCGAAGGGTCGGGATGAGAGTCTTCTGCGGTAGATGGTGATGGGTTGGTTGCGGGGGCGACATTATTAACATTGTTATTAACGTCGGTAGATGGGCTGGCTGACTCGCTATCTACAGCCTCGCTCGGAGGATTATTACAACCCGATAAGGCGCAACTACTGACCAATAAAAATAGCGGTAATAGCGCTGTTTTAGGCGTTAAACTCATATTATTGATTAGGGTCATTCGTGTATCCTTACACAGTAAAAGCTGAATTATACGCTGACCGACTAGCGCTAGAATTAGGCTAGTTATATTTGCAAATTGTGACAGCAAAATATGTAAGGTTTGGTAGGCTAAACGTATTCTAATTAAAAATATTTTATGCTGTGCTTATGACTTACTCGTACGCTTTGACGCAAGATACGGACTGGCAGAGCCAAACGGCTTGGCAAGTCCCCGATACGCCCTTTATGTCTTTTGCCTTTTGGCAGGCGCTGAGCGACACCGAAGCTATTGGCGGTGACTCCGGCTGGCTGCCTATTTTTATTACGGTTTATCAGAATAATAGCAGTGCTGACGAGACTAGATTGGTCGCTGTAATGCCTTTGTTTGTTAAGGGCCATCACCGCGGTGAGTTTGTCTTTGACCATGCTTGGGCAGAGGCCTTTGCTAGGTACGGCGTAGACTATTATCCGCGACTGGTGACCAGTATCCCTTATACGCCGATTACCGGTCAGCGCTTATGGTTAGCCGAAGGTATTGAGCTCAGTGCTGATATTTTGATTGCGGCGCTAGCGGGCGTGGATGATATCGCTGCTCAGGTCAAAGCCTCGAGCTGGCATGGCTTGTTTGTGAGCGAAGAGCTGGCAGAAATAGCCACTAGTCCCGCTATGATGCGTGATATAGAACCGGTATTACTGGCTGCCGCTACGGATATGAATGAGTCCATCATTGAGCAGCAACTGTTTGAGCGGCAAGGCTGTCAGTTCCTCTGGCAAAATCAAAACTTAATGAATGAGGGTAAACCGTTTGCAAGTTTTGATGAATTTCTGCAGACCTTAACCGCAAAGAAACGCCGCACTATCCGTAGCGAGCGTAAAAAAGTCGCTAAGCAAGAGCTGGAGTGTCGGCTCAAGACCGGCGATGAGATTACGGAAGCAGACTGGGCAGCGTTTTATCATTGCTACGTGATGACCTATGCTGTTCGTGGTCAGCACCCTTATTTAACCGCAGACTTTTTTACTCAATTGGGCGCAACCTTGCCCGAGCATTTGATGCTAGCGCAGGCGTTGGATAGTCGTGGTGAGATTATCGCCAGCAGTTTATTTTTATACGATACGCTAGGCAGTGAAAACTCTACTTTATATGGCCGCTATTGGGGCGCTCTCGGCGAGTACGATAGCCTACATTTTGAGCTGTGCTATTACCAAGGGATTGAGTTTGCGATCGCCCAAGGGTTAGACTACTTTGACCCCGGTACTCAAGGTGAGCATAAGCTGATTCGGGGCTTTGTGCCTACCGCCACGCATTCTCTACATCGCATTTATGATGCGCGGTTTGTGCCTGCCATTGGTCATTTCTGCGAGCAAGACCGTGAGCATATGCGCCAGTACCGTGAGCAGGCCCACGCAGCGTTGCCTTTTAATGAGGACAATATGCCCGCTTTTAAGGGGTAGGAAAATACTACCCTCCTTTATAAAAACTGATAAACCATAAGACGCAGCCAGTACCATGACCCTGAAATGCCCTAAGAATCTTTTATTAACCCAATCAGCCACAGCTCAGACCCTCACGGCTAGCTTAAGTGGCGATACGACTCCTGCAGGTTTACAGCCTTGGCTGTATTCTGATGGCTCATTAACGGCATTGTTAGAGGCGAGGGCAGGGCAGCCATTACGGGTACAGCGAACCTTTGAAGGCTATCGGCCGTTAACGCTATCGCAAAAACGCCAACTCGGCTATCAAGGGGCCAGTCTCAATCGACCGATGCAAGCTTGGGTGCGCGAGGTGTTACTGTTTGGTGATGATGATGAGGCTTGGGTAGCGGCGCAAAGCTTATTTCCCTTACCCAGTTTGCAGGGCGAGGCCAGACGATTACAGCAATTAAAAGGTACGCCTATTGGCTACGTCTTATTTAAACGCCAACGTACTTTGCCCAATCAGCGCTGGGTAAGCCTTACCGCTCAAGGCTGGCAACGGCAGACCCGCTACGATTGGTATGGACGACCTCTCTTAATTAGTGAGACTTTTTTACCGCGTTTTTCCGTAAATCTTGGCTAGGTGTTGGCTAAGTTCTGGCTAGTTATGCGTCAATCCCTGATGTGAGCTCCGATAATTTCTATAGCGAGTTTTGTTCACCTCTATACTTATGCACTTTTATATTTATACTTATGCACTTTTATATTTATACTTATGCACTTTTATAAAAGCTACTGCCAGTATTTCTGACTCAATATCGATGACTCATAAAACTCTCTTTGCGAGTGACTGATATACATTAAAAAGAGTCAGCCTAAGCAAGTTCTTTTTTGCCCTCTACTCAGTAAATTTCATGTTACACTTATAGGGCTTAACTGACATTATTTAGGTAGGGTCTAGTACCCACAAAGCGGTTATGGCGTCAGACTTATCGACTGTACCCCAAAGTACAATGGTCGCTCTTCTTCTTTGTAAGTGTATTTTTGTTTAGACGCATCATTGCTGCCCTAAACGCCGACTCTAGATGATGCTTAAGTTACCTCGCAATAATAAATCATCGGACTTTTCTAACGCCAATAGGACTCAACCATGTATAAAGACATCTCTATCCAAGAATTTGATCCCGCCCTATACGAAGCCATGACTGCTGAGAGTAGCCGTCAAGAGTCACATATTGAGCTGATCGCTTCAGAAAACTACTGCTCACAAGCAGTGATGGAAGCCCAAGGATCAGATTTAACGAATAAATACGCAGAAGGCTACCCTGGCAAGCGCTACTACGGCGGTTGTGAGCATGTCGATGTGATTGAGCAATTGGCTATTGACCGTGCCAAAGAGCTATTCGGTGCTGAATATGCCAACGTCCAGCCACATGCCGGCTCACAAGCGAACTCAGCGGTATTTTTGGCGTTATTAGACGCCAACGACACTATCTTGGGTATGAGCTTAGATGCGGGTGGTCACTTGACGCACGGCGCGCATGTGAACTTCTCTGGCATCAACTATAAAGCCGTTCAGTATGGTCTAAATACTGAAACGGGCGAAATAGATTATGAGCAAGTTGCAAGCTTAGCGCGTGAGCATAAGCCTAAGATGATCATCGCTGGTTTCTCAGCCTATTCACAAGTAGTAGATTGGGCACGTTTCCGCGAAATCGCTGACGAAGTAGGCGCTTATCTGTTCGTCGATATGGCTCACGTAGCCGGTCTAATCGCGGGTGGTGTCTATCCAAGCCCAGTACCTTTCGCTGATGTGGTCACGACGACTACCCATAAAACTTTACGTGGTCCACGCTCTGGTTTGATCTTATCGCGTGATGACAAGTTGGCGAAAAAGCTAAATTCTGCGGTATTCCCAGGCAACCAGGGTGGCCCATTGATGCATGCCATCGCTGCCAAAGCGGTCTGCTTTAAAGAAGCCTTGCAAGATGACTTCAAAACTTACCAGCAGCAAGTCGTGAAAAACGCGAAAGCTATGGCGGAAGTGATTCAAGAGCGCGGTTATGACATCGTCTCTGGCGGTACTGAAAACCACTTGATGCTAATCAGCCTAATCAAGCAAGAAATGACCGGTAAAGAAGCGGATAAATGGCTTGGCGAAGCTTATATCACCGTCAATAAAAATGCTGTGCCTAACGATCCTAAATCACCGTTTGTGACTTCTGGTATCCGTATCGGCACGGCTGCTACGACGACTCGTGGCTTTACTGAGGACAATTCTCGCGAACTAGCGGGTTGGATTTGTGATGTACTCGATAGCCGTGGTGATGAGACGGTCATCGCTGAGACTCGTGAAAAAGTAAAAGCTATCTGCAAGAAATTGCCTGTATATGCTAAAAACCAGTAATCTTTTAGTCAGTTCTTAAGCATAAAAAACCGCTTAGCTTAATTGGCTAGGCGGTTTTTTTATGGCTAAGAATAATTTTTATTTTTGACGTAGGGTGGCGTTAGCGTAGCGTAACCCACCAGATTTAGAGTTTTGCTGGGCTAAAGCCACAGCCTACGACATCTTGCAAATCCTTAAATTTATTGGGAAAGTGTGCTACCCACGCTATGCCATTTGCTAGCTATAAAGGTATAAAATACTATCTGAACAATTTAAATAATTGCTATGCAACTAGACGGTTTCTTATAGGTAGGGGAAATAGGTTTTTGAGGATACCAATGCTAATCTTGCTCTTCGTGCATACACTATCAATATTTATCGTGGTTGCGATTTTCTAATCTTTCTTGGTGGGTTACGCTTCGCTAACACCACCCTACGATGTAACTCACGAAGTTTGAGCATTTAAGGAGCACTTATTGTCAAATCATCTAGGTTTCTTAGGGTCAGTATTAGGGGTTCTATTAGTGTCAGGTTGTGTAAGCCAAGCCTTAGAGACGCCTCTAGAGACACCTACGATTGTGCAAACGGATGCACCCGAGCCTGCATCTATTATTAAACCTGAACCAATAAAGCAACCTTTGCAAATCGCCACTTGGTCACCCACCCCGCAGATGGGTAGGTTTACGGCGATGAATGCAGGCTATTTGCGAGCCTACCAAAACTGTCTGGTTTTAACACGAGATAAAGACAGCTTACCGACGGATGAAAATAGTTTATTGTTGGTATTGGCCGATACGTCCTTCTCTTGGGATGAGGCAGAACAAACGCTAGTATTCGAAGGTAAGCCGTATAAGCTAGGCGATGAGCTTTACCTAGGTGGCGGCTCTTTTACCTATCCTGTAGGTATTCTCACGGATCAGGTGGAGATTAATTGGAAAGAGTGTGGTTTAAGTCGAGGGTGGTTGGGCGGTTAGGTTAGGCTTTCATATATGGTCACTCAAAAGGTCGATTATAACGTAGGGTGGCGTTAGCGTAGCGTAACCCACCAGATTTAGAGACGGGTTATAAACTTAGAACTTGCTGTGCTAAAGCCTCAGCCTACACAATCTCTGCAAGTCCTTAAGTTTATTGGGAGGATATAGAAGTTTAACCACGCCACGCCACTTGCTAGCTATAAGGCTATAAAATAATATCCGAATAATTTAGATAATCGACATGCAACAGGCGAATCGCAAAATCCGCAGCAGAGTCGCTATCATTATTTCCGTATAAGACCCCATCGACGAACTTTACCTGCCCTGCCCTGCTTGGCTAAAGCTGGCTGAGGCGCTGATTAATTTAAAGGCTTGGTCACCGCTAGCATTCACATTGGCATCTATCGCCGACAGACTTATTTTATCCTCGCCCGATTTAAAGTCCGTAATCACGTCGCTTAGACTTAATTTGGTACTCGAATCGTATTGGGACTCAAAGATAAACACATCTTTGCCCGAGCCCCCGTTCATCGTATCTTGGCCGCGACCACCATAAATAGCATCATCGCCAGCATTGCCATAAAGCGTGTCGTTACCCGCCAAGCCATAGAGTTGGTTGTCCTCGGCATTGCCCACCAGTTTATTATGCCAAGCGTTACCGATAGCGATGCCGCCTTTATTTAAATACAAACTCTCGACGTATTCTGGCAAACGAAAACTCACCGTACTATAGACGTTATCATTGCCTTGTTTTGAATATTCAATCACGCGGTCATCATAGTTATCCACGATATATATGTCATTGCCGCTACCGCCCAGCAGGGTGTCTTTGCCCGTACCGCCGCTCAAATAGTCATTGCCAGAACCGCCCCGCAAGTTATCGTCACCTGCCATCCCGTGAATGGTATTGTCATAGTCATTACCCGTGATGGTGTCGCTAAATTCAGAGCCGGTAGCCTTTTCAATCTTGGTGCCATAGCCAATAAACATCTGGCCTGCTGTCAAGATACTTGAGCTCTTATTGGCCACATGACTCCACTGACCCTCGCTCATATTGAGGATAGTATTGGTCCAAGCTCCCGATAAATCAATACGGTCGACGCCCGCGCCATCCCAAATATAGTGGTCGCTGACGTGATAGGTATCATCACCTGCGCGCTGTTTGGTGCTCGGCCCATAAATATATTGTAGCGCTGCCAAGTCAAAATCGCCCAGTACCGACTCGCCACCCGTACGGTCGTAAGACATGATGGTATGACTCACATGGTCTTCGCTAGTAGGTAGGGTGGGCCAAGGGTCATAGGCATCAGGCCCTTGATAATGCGGGTGTTTGAGCCCCAAAGTATGCGCGGTCTCGTGCAATACCGTATAAACCCCGAGCGAGCCATCTAGCTTAAGGTCGCTGTTATTAAAGCGGCTGCTATTGAAATGCACATCGCCACCGGTTTGACCATAGCCCGTATAGCGGCTGCCCTCAGTACCATATCTATTGCTTAAGTCATCCATAAAAAAGGTCATTTGCGCCTCACTGGACGCCACGAACTTAACGTTAAGCACTTGCTCAAAATCTTTTAATGCAGATAGGACAACATTTTTTTCTGTACTATTAAAAGCGCGAAAGTTTTGCGGTAAGCCATGTTCTACAGCATTGCTATCTTGATTAGGGCTGATCGCAAAATTATAGGTAATCATTTTAAGAGTAGTGCTCGGCAGGTCGATATTCGCCTGGACAGTACGCTCAGCTTCGTGAGTCCACGTGAGTAGCGAGTCTATGAAATAAGGGCGGTTGTCTTGCGCAAAGTACTTATTGTCCATAACATCAGCAGCCATATTGAGAAGTTGAAAAGAGAGGGCCGAATAAAGCGCTGCTAGTGTAGAACAATCGATAATTACAATTGTGAGGGGAGTCTTGCTCAGGATATGTCATTGTAATAACTATGTTTATATATTTAATTCAATTTAAATAAATACTTAAATATCGATGATGAGTTTAAAGGGCTGTAAAATTACTAAGGCCACAAAAGAGGTACGCTACAGTTTGCAATGCGGCTATAGAGAAATAGAAGGGTGAAAAATTTTTATAAAACTATCAGCAGGTAAGCTCAGTTATGCATCATAAGTAAGCGAGCAAAGCTTAAAAAATAAAAATGAATTAGTATTGTTATCATTAATAAGTCAGCTGCTATTTACCACTGATTCTCATATAGAACCACTTGTCAGTTATTGCAGCTTGATTACAAATTAGTAGGCAATAAAAAACGCCAGCACAAAGCTGACGTTGATTGAAGTAAATGAAGGACTAAGTAAGGTTAAATTTACCCTTATCCTTGATTAAGAGAAAAGTAGCCGTGAGGACTAACCGCGCACTTCACCATGGCCGTAAACAATCCATTTTTGTGAGGTAAGGCCATTGAGGCCTACGGGACCACGCGCATGGATTTTATCAGTAGAGATACCAATCTCGGCACCTAAACCATATTCAAAACCATCGGCAAAACGGCTGGAGGCATTAATCATCACGCTAGCGGAATCGACTTCGCGGATAAAGCGCTGCGACTTGGTATAGTTGTCAGTGATGATTACGTCGGTATGGTGGCTACCGTGTTTATTGATATGAGCAATAGCGGCATCTAGCCCATCGATGACTTTGATAGCGAGGACTGGCGCGAGATATTCGGTATCCCAGTCTGCATCGGTAGCGTCGCTGACATGGCCGGCAAGTTTGGCGTTGTCTTGTAGCAGAGCTTTCGCTGTACTATCCACACGCAATTGCATATTGTCATCGGCGGCAATGATAGCCTCAGCAATCTTAGGCAAGAGTTGCTCCGCGACCGCTGTATCTACCAACAAGGTCTCCATGGTATTACAAGTGCCGTAGCGATGGGTCTTCGCATTCACGCTTACTTTGACAGCGATTTCAGGGTCGGCATCGGCATCGATATAAGTATGGCAGTTGCCATCTAAATGCTTGATGACGGGGACACGGGCATCACGGCTAATGCGTTCAATTAAACCTTTGCCACCACGCGGTACGATGACATCGACATAGTCGGTCATGGTGATGAGTTCGCCAACAGCTGCACGGTCAGTGGTCTGTAATACTTGTACGCCATGCTCGGGCAAACCGGCTTTTTGCAGGCCTTCTAACACGCACTTAGCAATAGCTTGATTGGACGCAAACGCTTCAGAGCCGCCACGTAGGATGATGGCATTGCCTGATTTAAGCGCTAGTGAAGCCGCCTCTAAAGTGACGTTGGGACGCGACTCATAAATCATACCGACCACGCCTAGCGGGACGCGCATTTTGCCCAACTGAATACCAGAGGGGCGGAAGGTCATGTCGGAGACTTCACCGATAGGATCGGGTAGCGCAGCGACGTCTTTTAGACCTTGCAGCATGCCGTTAAAGCGGTCTTCATTTAACTCCAAACGATCGAGTAGGGCAGCGTCTAGATTATTCTTTTCGCCATTATCCATATCGATTTTATTAGCCGCTAGAATAGTGTCCTTAGCTGCGAGTAATACCTCATGGATCGCCATTAAGGCGGCATTCTTGGTGCCCGTATTCGCTGCTGCGAGTAGACGTGAGGCCTGGCGAGCTTGTTGGCCAACTTGCTGCATATAAGCGGTAATATCAGTAATGGTCGTGGTCGTCATTAAAGTCTCCTTTGCTATTATGTCGAATGTTTTTTTGCAGTAATGGTTTTGCAGTAATGGTTTTAAAATAAGAAGGTTGCCATTAACATAGAGCAGATGGTGCGGATAGTAAAGGCAAATCCGTGCTGAGTAGCGGTTTCGTAAACAGAAAATAGCCTTTAGCGTATTTTTGTTGGGGTCTATAGTAGTCCAAGTTAAAAGGTATGTGAGAAAGACTAAATTTAAGTTAAAATAAGTCGAGCTTCTTTACAACTATTTGCTGTGGAAGCTCGCTAAAAAGTTAAGTTTTCCTAGCGGTTTTGTGGATCAATAGCTTATTTAAAGTACTTATTCATAATTATCTTTATAGTAAGTTTTTTAGTAAGTGTCCTGTTACTGCCCGCCTATGGAAAGCTTTTATACTCTTTTTCCTAACAAGGAATACCTGATGACCAAAGTATTAAATATTCGTTCTACGAAGCTTCTTATTCTTCCTACTTTAGCGGTGGCGTTATTGCTAGGGGCTTGTGGCGATAAAAAAGCGGCTACTGCTGAGGCCGATGCGAATGCACAGCCAGATGCGCAGACTCAGGTTGAGCAAAATGCGACGGCCGTGGCCACTGATGATATGGATCACGAAGGCATGGATCACGAAGGCATGGATCATGACCATATCGAAGAAGGCGTAGCAGGAGATAATGTAGCGGTTGCCGAAGCTGCAGACACCGGTGATGTCGCTGTCGCTAGTGGTGATGACGTATTAGATGGTACAGAGACTGAAGAGCACATTTCTACTAATTAAGAATGCTGGTCTACTAATTAAGAGTGTTGGTTTATTAAGCCATCCTGTCTAGCGAAATTAATAAGCTATTGCCAGTATTTTTTATAATTGATAATAATTTACAGTAGCCGAAAGCCTAGCGTTTTCGGCTTTTTAGTGGCTGAGGGGTTGCTTGATTAGGCTTATCACGGCATTAGTGCTATATAGTCAGTCCACTCAAGATTTGACACAGAGTCACTGGTATAAGTTTGCGCCTGCCTCAGTCATATAATGACTTCTAGCCAGAAAATTTATATTAGTGACTCGCTAAGTACCAGTTTTAAACAGGACTGACTATAGAATTGACTACATAGAGTATTTGCCTTTTCCCCCCTGTTTAAGCGACAATAGGCCGGATTGACTATTGGCTAGTCATAACACTCTTCTCCTATAATTAGGCCCGCTACTTTGCGGCACGTCTCAAAAACTCATTCGATGGAATCTATTGACACCATGTCCGATACTGCTAATCGCCCAATTGCCCTAACGCTTGATAATATTTATAAAAGCTATGGTTCGCTCGAAGTCTTAAAAGGCGTATCGTTGACCGCTTATGATGGCGATGTCATCTCTATTTTGGGTTCTTCGGGATCGGGTAAATCCACTTTATTGCGCTGTATTAACCTGTTGGAAAAGCCTAATAAAGGCGATATTATCTTGGGCGACGAAAAGCTGCTGCTGAAACCTGGTAAATCGGGTGAGCTGCAAGCGGTCAATAATCGCCAGTTAGAGCAACTGCGTGCGCGCGTAGGCTTTGTGTTCCAAAACTTTAATCTGTGGCCACACCGCACCATTTTGCAAAATATTATCGAAGGGCCGACGCAAGTCCTAAAAATTAAAAAAGACCAAGCTATTAGCGAAGCGGAGCAACTGTTAGAAAAGGTGGGTCTATTAGACAAAAAAGATGCGTATCCTGCCAATCTATCGGGTGGCCAGCGCCAACGCGTTGCTATTGCTCGTGCTTTAGCCATGCAGCCGCGCGTGTTGTTGTTTGATGAGCCCACTTCAGCGCTAGATCCTGAGTTGGTCAATGAGGTGCTAGCGGTCATGCGCGATCTGGCAAAAGAAGGTCGGACGATGTTAATCGTGACTCATGAAATGCGCTTTGCCCGAGAAGTCTCTAGCCAAGTAGTGTTCTTACATCAAGGCCGTATTGAAGAGATGGGGACGCCTGAGCAGGTGTTTGATAATCCAAAATCGGATCGAGTACGTGACTTTATGGGCTCGCATCGTTAGAGTGACCGGCCTTTAAAGCTTTTAGCCTAGTGCTTTTAGCCTATTCCTAGCTTAGACCTAGTAGAGAAAGACAGATCCTAGTATCTGTCTTTTTTGCATTTACAAGAGTAGGGTCTGTATGGCATCAATCCAATCTGTCCCAACCTATGTTAGTGGCCAACCTTGATGATGTATGAAGCCTTGCTTTATACCCCTTAATGGGCAAATAATTAGGCTATACACTCATCTCATTACAACATAATGACCCGCTAACCCTAAAGTGTTTGTTTTTGATAATGCGCTAAGGTATTATCAATTTGATTACATATTGCAACGATTCGTTAGCATTTGCCATTATCTTTGTCGCATACCTTGCCAAGGGATGGCCATGCTAGCCGCCTT
>Ga0098065_1000548_pt1 | contig 17065 bp, 11 predicted proteins | sample 25_taG_FD_75062 | JGI IMG/M metagenome (GOLD analysis project Ga0098065, IMG submission 75062) | Marine viral communities from Cariaco Basin, Caribbean Sea - 25_WHOI_OMZ | ecosystem: Environmental > Aquatic > Marine > Oceanic | place: Caribbean Sea: Cariaco Basin | collected 2014-11-08 | reverse complement strand
GCGGGCATCTCCATAGAAAAGACGACCACAGGCAGGTCTTCATTAAATAACACGCCCTCTGCTAAGTTCATCGCAAAAGTCGTCTTACCCATTGAAGGACGTGCCGCGACGATAATTAAATCACCACCCTGCAAGCCCTGAGTGCGGTTATTGAGCTCGATAAAAGGGGTCTGTAGACCAATCATGCCATCAGGGTTGGATTTTAGCTCGGCGAGGGTCTCCATGACATTGGACAATACGGAGTTAACATCTACGGGACCACGTTGCTCAGCGCGCTTATTGTGCTGCTCATTAATATAGAAAATCTTGGATTCAATCCCATCCAAGATATCGCTAATCCCCTTGTCTTTAGGGTTATAGGCGAGACTCAACATTTCATTGCCGGTAGTGATAAGTTGGCGTAGGGTAGAGAGCTCACGTACCCGTTGAGCATAGGCGGTCAAGTTAAATAGCGTGGCTGGGCTCTGACTCAAAATGTCAGACAAATAGGTATCACCACCCGCTGACTTGAGCAGTTTCTGCGCATCCAACCAGTCATGCACCATCACCGTATCGTAAGGCTCGCCAATACTGGCCAAATGCGCGATAGCGGAAAAGATATGTTGATGGCGCCCGGCATAGAAGTCGTCTTTGGTCACGATTTCTGAGACTTTATCGTAGGCTTCTTCAATACTCATCAAGGAGGCTAATAGCGCTTTTTCGATATCGATATTATGCGGGGGCTGCTGGTTTAAGAGCTCTTCGGTTTTATTCGTTTCTGCCATGGGTACTCAAAGTCTCAAATAAAATAACAAAAATAGGGTAAGTCGCGTGACGCCAGTATCGATAAGTTGTGCAAGGGGGTAGACGTTAAAAACCGTCAAATATGACGGTTATAGTGTGGTAAAGTTTACCATAGTCTAGCTCAAAGGTTCTGCTCAAAGTAAGGCGTTTTTCTTTTCATTCGACTCTTTAAATGCAGCCTTAATTCATAAAATTCAATACCCTTATTTATAATAATGAGAGCCTTATGTCTTTATTACCCGCGTCGTCGAACTTAGCAAAACCATCCTCGTCTCTACAGTCTGTCAGGCCACCCTTATTGATTACGACGGGTGAGCCGGCAGGGATCGGCATGGATATTGTGTTGAGCTTAGCAGCCAGTAGCGAGTTGACCAGTAGCACACAACCCATCTGGGTGACGGCAGATGCACAGGCATTAGAGGACCGCGCAGCAAGATTAATAGCAAACGGGTCGCTAACCGAGAAACCGACTTGGCAAGTTATCGAGAATACTCAAGCTGCCATTGATAGCGCTTTGCTGCGTTTAGCGTCCGATGACCCTACCGAGTCTGCTCATACTGCCAATTTCCTCGTCATTGATGTGCCGACAACCAACCCAGTTCAGGCAAGCGTGATTGATGTCGCCAATGCCGCTATGGTAGCAGAGCAGCTCGCTTTAGCCCACCAACTGGCGATGGAGAATAAGATAGCGGCTATCGTCACAGGTCCTTTGCAAAAATCCGCATTGATTGAAGCGGATATTCGCCTGGATGATGGCACTATGTTCAGTGGCCATACCGAATATTTTATGCAAAAAAGTGGCTGTGATAAAGTCGTCATGATGCTCGCCAATGACGCTATGAAAGTCGCCCTCGTGACCACCCATTTACCGTTAAGAGACGTGCCGGCGGCTATTACGAAAGCAAATGTACAGCAGACGGTACAAATCGTATTAGAAGATTTGCGCAGTAAGTTTGGTTTGTCGCAGCCTAAAGTGCTGGTCTGTGGTTTAAACCCGCATGCGGGCGAGGGTGGTCATTTGGGTATGGAAGAGATTGAGATTATTAACCCCGTCTTAAACACTTTCCGAGTACAAGGTGTTGATATTTCAGAAGCCATGCCCGCCGATACGTTATTTACGCCTAGACATTTAGCCGATTGTGATGCGGTCATCGCCATGTATCACGACCAGGGTTTACCAGTGTTAAAGTCGCACGGCTTTGGCGATACCGTTAATTTAACTTTGGGGCTGCCTTATATCCGCACCTCGGTGGATCATGGCACAGCATTAGACTTAGCCGGTACGGGTAAAGCGAGTGCTAGTAGCCTAAAGCAAGCGCTCACTATGGCGCAGTCTATGGCCGCCAGTCGTTGATCCTTAACGATATAACTTACGGTAAAGACCGGTCAGCAAGGTAAGGTAAAAAAATAGTTACGCATTGCTATTTAAGTGCCAAGCTACCGCTGTGATATACTGCCGCCACCTTACTAAAGCCTATTTTAAGCCGAATATAGTCAGTCCTGTTTGAAATTGGTACTTAGCGAGTCACTGATATAAATTTTCTGGCTAGAAGTCATTATAGACTCAAGGCAGGCGCAAACTTATACCAGTAACTCTGTGTCAAATCTTGAGTGGACTGACTATATTTCTGCTTTAGCGCTAGTTAACCTTTTATTAAGATTAAAAAAGACCCCTTATGAGTATAAATCCAGCTTCCGTTCGCACGGCTCTAAAAAACCAACACCAACCGCGTAAACGCTTTGGCCAAAACTTCCTGCATGACAGTAGCGTCATTCGCCAAATCGTAGAAAGTGTCCGCTTAGAACGCAGCGATTATTTGGTAGAAATCGGCCCTGGTATGGGGGCGTTAACCGAGCCGTTATTAGCCGAAGTGGATGCTATGACGGTGATTGAGTTGGATCGTGATTTGGCGGACAGCTTGCGTATCCGTATTGGTGCCAACAGTCATGAGGCGTTTACTATTATCAAAAGTAACGCTATGACCGTCGATTATCGCGAATTGCATGCGCAAGTGACTGGTATTGAGCCTAGCGAGACAGATGCTGTTAAAGCTCCGCTAGTGGATGCGGATAAATTACGTGTCGTGGGCAACCTGCCGTATAACATCTCCACGCCCATTTTATTCCATCTTCTCGAATTCGCTGACGTGATTAAAGACATGCACTTTATGCTACAAAAGGAAGTGGTGGAGCGCATTACCGCCGAGGTAGGCAGCAAGACTTATGGTCGTCTCTCAATCATTATGCAATATCACTGTGATACCGATTATCTTTTAACCGTGCCTAGAGGGGCCTTCAATCCGCCGCCTAAAGTGACTAGCGCAGTGTTTCGTTTGACGCCGCATATTACCAAGCCGGTACAAGCAAATGATGAAAAGAAATTTGCCATTATTGTACGAGAAGCCTTCAACCATCGTCGTAAGACTATGCGCGCTATCTTTAAAAATTCGTCTATTTTGCCGACCTTGACCGAGGCAGATTTTGCGGCCACAGATATCGATCCGCAAGCCCGTCCTGAAGTCTTAAGCGTGGCGCAATTCGTCGCTTTAAGCAATCAGATTGGTGACTTAGAAGGCTAGTCCTACCCAACTTGGCTAGGATTAGGATTGAATAAATTAGTATTTGAGGGATTATGAGCTATCGCCACCAATATGTGATTGGAGACTTGCAGGGGTGCCATGCGGCATTCTTAAAGCTACTAAAAACGCTAGATTTTGACCCAAAACAAGATAAGTTATGGTTTGCGGGGGATTTGGTGGCGCGCGGCGAGGACTCCTTGCATACCTTACGCGATGTCAAAGCGTTATGTGAACAAGGGGCGGCCGCGACGGTATTGGGCAATCATGATCTTAACCTACTAGCGGTATGGCGCGGTGCTACGGAGATAAAGAAGAAAGATAAGACCGCACCTATATTCGCTGCAGACGATTGCGATGAGCTGCTGAATTGGCTGCGTCGTCAGCCTATCTTAGCCTTTCCGGATAAACATACGGTATTGGTCCATGCCGGTATTCCGCCGCATTGGTGTATTAAGCAAGCTCGCGGTTATGCTCGTGAGTTAGAGGCACAGCTGCAGAGCAGTCTGATGCAACTCGATCGCTTATTGCCCAACTTATACAGTAAAACGGCGGACGATTGGCGCGAAGACTTGCATGGTTATACTCGGATGCGTGCGATTGCGAATTATTTTACTCGGATGCGCTTATGTAAAGCGGACGGTAGCTTAGAGTTTTCGTTTAAATCAAGTTTAGATGACCATATGCCAACGGACTTCCGCCCTTGGTTTGAATGGCAAGTGCCGCGACGCCGTAAGATATTATTTGGTCATTGGGCTGCTCTAAAGGGCGAGGTGGATTTACCCCACGCTAGAGCACTGGATGGCGGTTGTGTTTGGGGCGGCAGCTTACTGGCGTATCGTCTAGCAGATGGCAAAGTCATTGAGTCTTCTGCCAAATGTGATTAGTGCCTTAAACGCTATAGCAATAGAAAAAAATAGTCCCAAAAAAGCCCTTAATGATTAAGGGCTTTTTTGTTGGTTGCAGAGGCGGTTACAAAGGTCTGCTTTTGAAGCGACTGACTAATTAGATTGGATGTTAATTAGGCAACTTAGGCGGTTTGTTGGGCTTCGGTAAGGAAATCTTAGCATTCGCAGTCTTGTCATCACTGGCAGGGGCCTCTGTAGGCATTGGCGTATCGATTAAGCCATCATCTAATACCACGGTTGTTTTTTCGTCTGAGCCTGTAGCTTCGGCTGCCTTTTTCTCTTTAGCCTGAGCAGTGGCAGGCATAACTTTGACTTGGGAGAGGCGGCGGATTACATAATTCGTGGGGAGAGGCTTGCCGCCTTTTTTACTGTTTACCTCTTCAAAGATCATCTGACCTTGACTGTCGATAGCGGCGTATTTCATAGGTTCTGCACGCGGTAAGACAAAGTCTTTAGGATTGGTCCATAAATGAGTAAACAGCAGCTTAGCTAAGCGACCCCACTCACTAAACTGAACTTCTTTGGAGCGCAGTGCTACGATAAGCGCTAAAGAGAAACTCACGAGTAGGTTGACCAAGCCAATCAGTGCTACGCCCAATAGCGAGACTAATACGAGATTAACCGTCACTAAATCCGCCGGCATGTTGATGAGGCCGTGAGCAAAGTTGGCAGAGGCAAAGGCGATATGGCGGATGTCGATAGGTAAGCCAAAAATAAAGCCAATCGTTGCTGTGCTGCCTAAGAACACACCAAACAAGAAGTTACCCATAATAGCGCCGAGGTTGGTCTCGATAAATTGAGCAAGGCGTTCTAACCAAGGTTTCGGCAAGATACGTTTAAGCGTCTTATGACGAACGATACGAGCACCAATATGATTGTATAGCGCTAAGTTGTCATAGTAGCCAGCAATCAGCCCCGATAGGAACAGAAACACCCCGGCAATAGCGGCATGGGGTAGAGCCAGCGAGTGAAAAGGATCCAGTTCATGCAGTAAATGCTCGGCTTTATCTACCCCAATCATAGGCTCGCCACCAAATTGCAGCCACAATAAAGAGATGAGCAGGGCGACCGGCATGGCTATGAGTACGTTACCCATAATAGCGACGAACTGCGTGCGTAAAATATCCACTATCAACTCGGATAGTTTATTGAGCTGTTTGGTCTTTTTACCGGAGCCATCAGAAATAGTGGAGGCGATAGCGGCAGCGGTCATGGCGGGCTGCTTTGTCGCTACCGTACCATGGATAATATGAATAAAAACGAAGCCCAAACCATAAATCATGCTGTTAACAAACGCCCGACCCATAGGCGCTAAGATTAGGCTGTAAGATAAAATCTTTAAGGTCGCCATAAAAGCAATGACGAAGCCCCCAATCGAGGCCTTCTTAAACATGTTTCTATAGCCTGCTTTGTTGGTGCTGATATAGTGCTCACCCACTCGGCTGGCGTTTTCAGTGATTTTACGCGATAGCAGTTTCGTATTGTTATTAATCAAATAGCCAATACTGTAGCGGCGTTTACTGCTGCTAATAATCGTGGAGGTCAACTCAATGATGGCCCGGTCACGATTCTTATGATTGTCTGCGAGCAGTTCGCATAAAATCCGCATACGCCGCAAACTTTGCTCAAGGCGCAGCATCATATTGGTCATGCGAATGGAGATGCCCGTCTTATAGATACGTTTGCGAATATTTGTGACGATATCTTCGCACTGCTCAAGCATCACCATTAAGGGGGCAGTGGAGATGGCGTTTTCTGGGGTAACGTCTTTTAAGGCATCCAGCTCATGCGCTTGGCGATATTGATTGACGAATAGCACAGCTTCTTGGTTTTGCGCGACAAAAGCCGCTGAATAGCCCAGCACTTGCGGATAGGCGCTCATTAGCTCAGGATGCAGGCCAATACCGGTAATACGGTAAGATAAAATAACCATCGCATTTAGCAGGTTGTTTTTGGCCGTGGCTACCAAATCAGCATGGGCGACATCCACAGTAATGAGGTTGACTAGCGTATCCCAAAGCTGCTCGTTAATCCCCATAAGCCAACGCTTATCATGGCGGTGGTCAAACAGAAAATCGACCAGCTCAACCACAGAGTCCTCTTGCGGTAATATCGGCAAAAATCTATGGCCAATCAAGCGGTTCAAACTGGTCATAAAGCCTTGGTCAGACAGGATGCCGGTTTCGGTAAATAAAGAGATTTGCTGATACTGGTTCAGCAATTTTAGAATAAAAGCGGCGAGTCCTGAACCATATTCAGGATGAGTTTGTAGTAAGGTAATGAGTGCTTGAATATTCTCATTAGCCACTTCAATAGACTTAGCAGCATCACCCTCATCAGCTCTAAGTGTATCAATCAGCTTTTTTAATACGGAGGGTTCTGGCACTTCGCTGAGTGCCGTAATTTGCTGCAAAATGCGTTTTAATTCTGACAAGGCGCATCCTCAAAGTTAATGTCTGCTAGGCAGCCATAAATATAATGTTCGCTATTTTAATCGTATATGGTCAAGTGTTGATAACTTTTTTGTTAGCAAATAAAAAAGGACAGTATGACTGTCCTTTTTTTGTACTTCATTATGAATAGCAACTATATAGAGTCACTGATGTGACGCAGCTTAACAGCGCGAAATTAGCTCGCTGGCACTTCAAAATAGGCCAAATCAAAGTCCATCATCGGATCACTACCCGACTTGACCATCTGCGCGTGCGCGTCAATACGTGGCAAGATACGACCGACGAAGAAGTTGGCAAGTTTGGCTTTATTGGTATAGAACTCGCCTTCTTTGCCGTTGGCCGCTTCGACCATCATGGCAAACATGTAAGCGTAGCATAAGTAACCTGTAGCGTGGAGATAGTCAACGGCACAACCATTGATTTCATTCTTACGCTGGCCGATATTTGCTAGGACGGTTTGCGTCAATTCTTCAAGAGTATCAGCGGCGGCTAAGGTCGCTTGCTTGATAGCATGATCCGCTTGCATGTTAGCGACAAAATCACGAATTTCAGCTAAGAAATTCTGCATGTATTTGCCTTCGTTACGAGCAATCTTACGACCTAATAAATCTAGAGCTTGGATACCGTTGGCGCCTTCATAAATCTGAGCGATACGAGTATCACGGACGATTTGCTCCATACCCCATTCACGGATATAGCCATGACCACCAAAGACTTGCTGGCAATCAACAGTGGCTTCTAAAGCTTTATCGGTTAAGAATGCTTTAGCTACAGGCGTCAATAGTGCTACGCGTGCTGCAGCAGCTTTAGCGGCTTCTGGATCCGTACTGAATTTCTGCTCATCTAGATTCTTGGCGACATACATAGCAAAGCAGCGTGAGGCTTCAGAGTTAGCACGAGCGTTCAATAGCATACGGCGCACATCGGCGTGATGCACGATAGCGTCTGCAGGTTTTTCTGGGCTCTGTAGCTGAGTATCACTACGGCCTTGACCACGGTCATTGGCATATAGGGCAGCGTTTTGATACGCCAGCTCAGTACCACCAAGGCCTTGTAGGCCCATAGTCACACGCTCGTAGTTCATCATGACGAACATTGAGGCCAGACCGGTATTCTCTTCACCAATCATCCAACCTTTGGCGTCATCAAAGTTCATGACACAAGTCGCTGAACCTTTGATACCCATTTTATGCTCAATAGACCCTGCAGATAGGGTGTTACGTTCGCCCAAGCTACCGTCTTCATTGACCATAAATTTAGGCACTAAGAATAGAGAAATGCCTTTTGAGCCTTCTGGAGCGTTTGGCGTTTTCGCCAAGACTAGATGGATAATATTATCCGTTAAGTCATGCTCACCACCAGTGATGAAGATTTTAGTACCAGAAATCTTATAGCTGCCATCGTCATTAGGGATAGCTTTGGTTTTGATGATACCCAAATCAGTACCGGCATGCGGTTCAGTTAGACACATAGTGCCCGACCATTCGCCAGAGTACATCTTCTCTAGGTAAGTTTGCTTTTGCTCTTCTGAAGCAGAAGCTAACATACATAAAGTGGCGCCAACCGTTAGGTTCGGATATAGAGCAAAAGCTTGGTTGGTAGTAAAGACCATCTCTTCGGTCAGCATAGTGACCATTTTTGGAAAGCCTTGACCGCCGTACTCAGGGTCGCCGCCTAGGCCAATCCAACCAGACTCAGCATATTGCTTATACGCTTCTTTAAAGCCAGCAGGCGTGGTTACGACGCCATCACCTTGATAAGTCGCGCCTTCTTCATCGCCAGTGCGGTTCAATGGCAATAGGACGTTTTTAGACAGCTTGGCCATCTCTTCTAAGATCATATTGACGGTATCAAGATCAACGTGAGCTAGATTTTCATTATTCTGCCAAAAACTCTCGGCCTTGAATACGTCATTGAGGATAAAGCGCATGTCGTCTAATGGAGCGTTATAAACTGCCATAGTACTTCCTTATAGTGAATCATTAATATTACAAAATGAGTGGCCGATTTAGTCCGCTAAATATAACAGAATAAACCGGCTAATTAGTCGCTCAGTAGTACAGATGACTTAGTAGACGAATTGGTCTATGTCCATGTCCATAAACGGTTCGTGGCCGGCGTCAATACGGGCAACGTGCGTACGGGTACGCGGTAAAATTTTGCTAAAGTAGAATTTAGCGGTTTTCACTTTGGCATCATAGAAGCCTGTTTCCGTAGTATCGCCAGCTAGAGCTTGTTGCGCCACTAGCGCCATACGGGCCCATAAGTAAGCTAGGGTCACATAACCACTGAAATACATATAATCAACCGCTGCAGCGCCGACGGCTTCTGGGTTTTGCATGGCTTGTGCGCCGATACGTTGGGTCAATTCGCCCCATTCTTTATTCAAGTCTGCAAGTGGCGCGATAAACTGGGCCATATCTGCGTTGTCTTGGTGCTCTTGGCAGAATTTATGGACGACTTTACTGAAGTTGGCCAATAATTTACCTTGTGAGCCCAATACTTTACGACCCAATAAGTCTAAAGATTGAATCTGGGTGGTGCCTTCGTAGATACAAGCAATGGTCGTATCACGGATGTTTTGTTCAAGACCATACTCGGTACAGAAACCGCTACCACCTAACACTTGGACGCCATGCTTAGCAGATTCAAAGCCTGTTTCAGTCAAGAAAGCTTTACCAATTGGCGTCAAGAAAGACAGCATTTGGTCGGCATAGGCCAGTGCTTCACCTTCGCCTTTAGCAACAGTATCTGCAAATTGTGACATATAGCATACTAACGCACGGCCGCCTTCAGCGAAAGCCTTAGTAGTTAATAACATATCACGAACTGCAGGGTGCACGATGATAGGGTCGGCCGGTTTTTCAGGGAATTTTGCACCGCCTAGTGCACGCAAAGCTAGACGCTCTTTAGCGAAAGGTAGGGCACCTTGGAAAGCATACTCTGAAGCCGTAACCCCTTGCACAGCAGTACCGATACGAGCTACGTTCATGAAAGTGAACATGCAGTTTAGACCGCGGTTTTCAGGACCAATTAAGAAGCCTTTAGCGCCATCATAGTTCATGACACAAGTGGCAGAGGCTTTAATGCCCATTTTGTGTTCGATAGAGCCACAAGAGACGCCATTACGCTCGCCTAAGCTACCATCTTCGTTAACCATAAATTTAGGGACGACGAATAATGATAAACCTTTAGTCCCTGCAGGAGCATCTGGTAGGCGGGCTAAGACGATATGGATAATATTGTCTGACATGTCGTGCTCGCCAGCTGAAATCCAAATCTTATTGCCTTTAATACTATAAGTGCCATCGCCATTAGGATCAGCTTTGGTGCGCACTAAGTTCAAATCTGAGCCACACTGCGGTTCAGTTAAGCACATAACGCCTGACCATTCACCGCTGACCAATTTAGGCAGATACTGCGCTTTTTGCTCATCTGTACCATGGTGCTCTAGGGTAGAGATAGCGCCTTCTGATAGGCCTGGATACATAGAGAACGACCAGTTTGCTGTGCCCATAAACTCGTTGACCGCAGAGTTTAATGACGTTGGCATTCCTTGACCACCAAACTCTTCTTCAGCGGTTAAAGCGGTAAAGCCTAGCTCGCAATATTGCTTATAAGCTTCTTTAAATCCTTTTGGCGTCGTAACTACACCCTCATTAAAATGACAGCCTTCTGCATCACCAGACATATTTAGGGGTGACAATTCATTTTCAGCAAAGCTGGCTGCGGTCTCTAAATAGCTGTCGATAATGTCTTGTTCAACATGAGTAAAAGCAGGAATAGTTTGGTAATGAGCCGCGCTGTCTAAGAGCTCGTGCATAACAAATTTAGTATCACGTAAAGGGGCTTTATATTGCATGGAACTTTTCCTTATGATTTGGATTTTAAAGAAGGAGGTAAGATTAAAATTCTTGGGTTCTTATTAAAAGGCATGATGGGCGAGGCAATACCGCCTCAAATCAAACAAGTCAAAATAATTAAAAAAATAGCAGCGAAAGCTATCACTGCTTAGTGGCTAATTTTAGACTCACTCTATTGAAAGTGCTCTGCTTAAGACTGAGCCTTATCGCGTTATGGCAACTAAGTGATAGATAATAGAACTATATTAAAGGGCTAGCACATAAAAATGAATAATAAAAATATACTGTACAGTACAAGTTAATGATGCGGCGCTATTTTTAAGGCAAGCTACTAAAGCAGATATTTGTCTAGTAATAGGATGCTAAGCGAGTTCGCAAAGGTAAGAGTCATCTGCTAACCGCAGTAAAAGATAGAGGTTCAGCCATCATTATACAAGTGTTGTTGCATAACTGATAAGTCATTAGAATTCAATAAAAAGATACTTACAGTTATGGTAGAGCTACCACAGTGGCGCTATGATCATAGGCTAAAGAAGAGGGGGTATAACATTAGCAATTTCAGTAAATATAAAGCTAGGCCTGAGGTCTTATAGCAAAACTTGAGTGGACTGCCTATAGCTTAGCCGCCTTTAATTTTAGCCGCTTGTAACTTTAACAGCTCAGTGGCTTGTACGGCCGTCATAGGTTTGCCGAACAGATAGCCTTGCCCATATTCGCAGCCAATACTGGTTAAGACCTGTTGCTGTTCTCTAGTTTCAATACCTTCAGCGACAATCTGCATATTTAGGGCATTACCTAGGGTTTTGATCGCTCTGACAATATGCTGCTGGGTAGGCTGCGTTGTAATATTATCTACAAAGCTCTTATCCACTTTAATAAAGTCAAAGGGGAACTCTTGCAGATAGCTTAGCGAAGCATAACCGGTACCAAAGTCATCTAATGCCAAACTAACCCCCAGCGCTTTAATAGCATCCAATTGATCTATGATCGATTTTTGGCGCAGCATAAGTGAGGATTCAGTAATTTCGATATGCAGCTTTTCGGGGGCGATATTATAAGCATGTAATAAATCGTCAATTCCCGCACAGAAATTTTGTTTACTAAAATCAGCGGCATCTGCGTTCAGCCCTAAATGAGCCTGAAGCCCTAGTTTCTGCCAATGGGCTAGTAAAATCATGACTTGTTCAGCCATCTGAAAGAACAGCTCGAAAGACAGTTTATGGGTGATAATCGCTGTGATAAAAGCATTAGGAGTCAGCAAGCCGCGGGTGGGGTGTAACCAACGAACCAAAGCTTCAAAGCCGACAATAGAACCATCTTTTAGATTAACTTTTGGCTGATAATAGGCAATAAATTGGGACTCCTCAAAGGCATTGCGCAAATCGCTTTCGAGTTGAATCTCTAACAGATGATTGTAATTTAGCTTCGGGTCAAACCAAAATACCTCATCGCCACCTTGATTTTTGACATACTCCAAGGCATTTTCAGCATTGCTAATGAGCACATTCATGGGCTGCTCGTTGCCTGGAAAGTTACTAACGCCTACCGACATATGTAGATATAAGGTATGGCCGTTCACGCTAAAAGGCATTTCACACAATTGCATAAGCTTATCAAGCTGCTTACGGAGCATATTGGCATCTTGCACATCAAATAACATCGCATAGTCTTCTCCGCCAAAATGGGCAAAGCACTGCAAGCCATGAAAGTTTAAATCCGTAATACGCTTCACAAAGTGGCGCATGACATTATCTACAGTATCTTGCCCAAGGCCACTAACCAGCAAGCGGTAGCTGTCGACACACAGCCGCAATACGGCTATTTTATGTTCGCTACCCAGCAATAAATCACTAAGATGACGTAAGAAGAATTGTCGATTCGGTAAATTGGTCACCTGACTGTAATTTTGTAGGTGCTGGATCTTTTTTTGATCTCTTTGTTCTAAGCTCATGTCGCGTACTAGGCCGACATAGTAGCTCTCTTTATCAACAATAATATGCCAAAAGGAGAAGCTTAACGGTATTTTTAGACCATAGCGGGTCATAACCAGCACTTCTTTGCGATAGACGTGGTTGGGCGGCAGCCGCCGAATCGATTTCTTAACCAGTTTTAAGGTCGTTATGGGGACAAAGTCAGCTTGATAGCTACCCAGCAGCTTACCTAGAAGTTCGCTACGTTCAAAGCCCATCATTTCTATAAAGCTTTCATTCGCTTGTATATAGGCAAAGTTGGCATCTAAAGCAAAAATACCTTCTTCAGAAAGCTGACAAAATTTAGTGCTCAATCTCATGATAATCTTGTCAAAAACGGGAGGGATTTTAGTCATAAGAGAACTCACTAGTGATCAAAAGTAGAGACTGCTCTGGGTTTGTTAACATCTATTTACGTCAAAATATACAGGGTGGCTGCCAATGGAGACAATGCGTTTAAGTCGGCAACGTCAATTGTGCTTAACAGCTTAGCGCCTGTAGCGTGGCTAAGGCCACTACGGGTGCGGTTTCAGTGCGTAAGACCCGCGGCCCTATTTGCCAAGCGATAAAACCATTGTCTAAGGCCAATTGCTCTTCATCAGCGCTCAATCCTCCTTCAGGGCCAATTAGGAAGTGGATATGTGGACTCGCAGCTTGGGTCGCTTGCGCTATTTTTTCTGCTATCGGTATATCAGTGGCGGTTTGCTCTTTGGGCACAGCTAATAGTAAACGTAACGCAGAAGGTGCGGCTATGGGCTGGTAAAACGGTTGCAGCAATAAAGGAGCTACTATGGCGCTGACTTGCTCGCTATGAATACCAGATTGCGTCTGCTCAATACCTCTGCTGAGCCAATGCTCGACAGACTGCGGCGCCAGAATAAGGGGCGGTCGATTTAAGCCACATTGCTCACATGCAGAGATGGCGACTTGCTGCCAATGCAGCAACTTTTTAGCGACCTGATCGGCTTTTAAATTGACCTCACCATGCTGGCTGGTCAATAGTTGAATAGCCGTTACCCCAAGCTCAGTCGCCTTTTGAATGGCATAATCCATACGGTCACCGCGGCTCATTACTAGGCCAATAGTGGTGAGCGTAGTCGGTGTGCGCTCTACAGCGGTAAAGCCTAATAGTTTTACGCTAGCATGTTTCTTACTGACCTCGGACAACTCTGCGATATATTCCCCGCCATGACCATCAAACAACACGGCTTTATCACCGATAGTTGCTCTTAGTACCCGGCACCAGTGATGCACGACGCTCTCAGGCAAGGGCACTAAGCCCTCATTACCATAACTAGCCAAGGTAGCATATTGCAGCTTTTGCTCAGCTTTTACGGGGGCGGTGAGTGAGGAAGTAACATCAAAATAAAATCTACGCATGCACAGGGTACTCAATAAATAAGACCTTACGAACCATAGTTTTGCCACCAGACTCATCAGCAAGCATGGGAAATAAGGTTAATACGATAAAAAGTATAGTAAAAGTTGCAGCAGTAAATAACATCATACGACAATTAAAAGACAAATGTTAATAAAAACATCAGTCTAAATTGAAATTTATGCTAATAATCTACTGTTATAACATTATAAAATAAATCTGCAAAAGTGGGCTTAGTAAATAAAACCTTTAGATACAAAGCTTGCAGAGCACTAGTCTACGCACAATATCTATAATTTTCTAGAACAAAAAACCCCGACACTTGTTATGACAGTGTCGGGGTTTTAACGTCTATACATTAAAGTCTATTATTCTATAGCAGAATAAACGCACTATTATAACAATAATATTACTACTAGGGACATTAATATCTAATATATTAATAGAACCTCTATTAGTAACATTCAGACTGATTAAAGCCCTAATGCCTCTACTAAGCGCTTGTTAGGCTGCACTTTATTCATGCTATAGAAATGAATAGCTGGCACGCCTTCACTAATGAGACGCTCGCACAAACGCAGTACCACATCAAAACCAAACTGGCGAATGGCCGTACGATCATCGCCATAGTCGGCCAATTGCTTGCGAATATAACGCGGGATATCAGCACCACAACTGTCAGCAAAACGCATCAAGTTACTGGCATTAATAATAGGCATTATACCGGCTACCAAAGGCTGCGCATTGGTATCGATACCGCTCTTCTCTAAGGCATCGCGCAAGTAGAGATAGCTGTCCGCATTATAGAAGAACTGCGTAATCGCGGTATTGGCGCCCGCATTGAATTTGTTCACTAGATTTTGGATATCAAATTCAAAGCTGCGAGCTTGCGGGTGCATCTCTGGATAAGCCGCGACTTCGATATGAAAGTGATCCCCAGAATACTCACGAATGAACTTAACCAAATCGAGAGCAAAAGGCAGCTCACCCATGCCGACCTGTCCCGAAGGCAAATCGCCACGTAGGGTGACCAAGCGCTTAATACCTTGCTCTTGATAGCGGTCTAACAGCTCAGCAATCTGTGCTTTGCTATCGCCGATACAAGAGATATGTGGCGCAATAGGGGTGTCACTACGCGCACATAAACTATCGACGATATCGAGAGTACGCGTACGCGTAGAGCCACCAGCCCCATAGGTCACTGAAAAGTACTTAGGCGCCAATGTATTTAGCTCATCAAACGTCGTCAGTAGCTTCTCTTTACCTTGGTCAGTCTGCGTCGGGAAAAACTCAAAAGAGATACTGGGCTTATGTAAAGACACGCCTATCTCCTTAGTATTTATAATCGTCAGGCTTAAACGGCCCGTCGACTGAGACGCCTAGATAGTCAGCTTGTTCTGGAGTAAGCTTAGTCATAACGCCATTAAAACCAGCGACCATAGCGGCAGCCACTTCTTCATCAAGCTTTTTCGGCAAGACTTTGACATAGAGGTTGTCAGTACGCTGATCGGCAGGCAACTCAGCAAACTTCTCTTCGAACAGATACATCTGTGCTAAGACCTGGTTGGCAAACGAGCCATCCATGATACGTGATGGGTGACCAGTAGCATTGCCCAGGTTGACCAAACGACCTTCAGACAGCAAGATTAGGTAATCACCTTCCGCCTCAGAGCGATAGATTTGATGCACTTGCGGCTTAATCTCGACCCAGCGCCAGTTATCACGCATGAATTGAGTATCGATTTCAGTATCAAAGTGACCGATGTTACAAACTACTGAACCTGACTTTAGAGCCGCTAGCATATGCTTATCACAAACGTGATAGTTACCGGTCGTAGTAACGATTAAGTCGGTGTCTTGTAATAGGCGCGTATTGATAGCTTCTGCAGTGCCCGAATTCTCGCCAGCATTGTAAGGAGAAACCACTTCATAGCCATCCATACAAGCTTGCATAGCACAGATAGGGTCAACTTCTGAGACGCGTACAATCATACCTTCTTGACGCAAGCTTTGTGCTGAGCCTTTACCCACATCGCCATAACCGATGACTAGGGCACGACGGCCAGCTAGTAACATATCGGTAGCGCGTTTGATAGCGTCGTTTAAGCTATGACGGCAGCCGTATTTATTGTCGTTTTTAGACTTAGTTACCGCATCATTAACGTTGATAGCCGGTACTTTTAGCGTGCCTTTATTCAGCATGTCGATTAGACGATGCACGCCCGTAGTAGTCTCTTCAGAGATACCATGCATGTTTTCTAACATTTGTGGATATTCATTATGAATCAATGCGGTTAAGTCGCCGCCGTCATCCAAAATTAGGTTGGCATCCCACAATTGGCCAGACGCCTCGCCGCCCACGTGGATTTGCTGACGCAAGCACCAGTCATACTCTTCATTAGTCTCGCCTTTCCAAGCATAGACAGAGATACCAGCAGCGGCCATAGCAGCAGCAGCGTGGTCTTGGGTAGAGAAAATATTGCACGAAGTCCAACGTACTTCAGCGCCTAGGGCGATTAAAGTCTCAATTAAAACAGCGGTTTGAATCGTCATGTGGATACAACCGACGATTTTAGCACCCTTTAACGGTTGCTCAGCTTCATAGCGACGACGCAAACCCATTAGGGCAGGCATCTCAGCTTCGGCTAAAGAAATCTCACGACGACCGTAGTCCGCTTGACTGATGTCAGCTACTTTATAATCGGTGAAAGAGGGATCGATGGTATGGGCAGATGCGGTCAAGCCAGCATTAGACACTGCGTCCATAATATGCTCCTATCAAAAGCTTAAGTGATAAAAAGAATAATAACGCAGGTGCCGTTGTTTGCAATTAAAAACCCCATGTCTCTAACGCATACCGAGCCTAACATCTATGCCTATACGTAAAAATTGGTATAAACAGATAGTCCAAATTACTATTTTTATCACAGTAATTTGGCTTATTTGGGAGATGGTGCAACACCTCTCGGCGGAGGTTATTGTAATGCAAGTCGATGTTTTTGTCATTCCCTGAAGTGGTATTGTTAGGTATTAACTTCATTACGCAACTGTCAAATAACAGCTTGTATTGAACAAATGGCCTAAGGTTAGGTATAAAAAAACGCCACCCTAAAGTGACGTTTTGCGATCAGTCT
>Ga0098065_1000547_pt1 | contig 17067 bp, 16 predicted proteins | sample 25_taG_FD_75062 | JGI IMG/M metagenome (GOLD analysis project Ga0098065, IMG submission 75062) | Marine viral communities from Cariaco Basin, Caribbean Sea - 25_WHOI_OMZ | ecosystem: Environmental > Aquatic > Marine > Oceanic | place: Caribbean Sea: Cariaco Basin | collected 2014-11-08 | reverse complement strand
GCTATCGGGCTTGAGGTGGAGTCAAGGAACGATGGCAAACAGGCGTTGGAGTATCTTCAGGGGCTGGTGGCGGACGGCAGCAGCATTACTGACCATGTTTCCCTGGTGATCTCGGATGTTGAGATGCCCGAGATGGATGGTTACACGCTGGTGGCGCGCCTGAAGAATGACCCTGCCCTGAAAGACCTGTACATTATGCTTCACACGTCCCTTAGCGGCATATTCAACCGTGCCATGGTACAGAAGGTGGGTGCTGACGATTTCATGGCCAAGTTCAGCCCGGACGAACTCGCTGAGCGGGTCATGGAAATTCTGGATCGTGGGTAAGACAGTCGGCAAATCCCATGGTTTGACCTATAGGGCAACTGCAGAGATTCGATGAAAGCTGATATCACGCCACAGGAATATGAGGCCTTCAAGAAGTTCCTGCAGGATGCCTCTGGCATTTTGTTGGGCGATAACAAACAGTACCTGGTCAAGAGCCGGCTGCGTCGTCTGCTGGAGGATAATGGGATGGGTTCGCTGGGGGACCTGCTCGGTCGCCTGCAGCGTCCCGGATCGGCCCAGCTCAGGGAAACCGTCATCGATGCGATGACCACCAACGAAACCCTGTGGTTTCGGGATACCCACCCGTTTCGCATCCTTTCCGAAAAACTCATGCCGGAGTTGGCTGCACGTAACAGCACCCAGCCCCTGAGAATCTGGTCCGCTGCCTGTTCCACAGGGCAGGAACCCTATTCCATCGCCATGGTCATCGAGGAATACAAGCGTTTCCAGCCCGGGCGGTTGAAAAGCGACGTACGAATCGTTGCCACGGATATTTCACGGCCGGTACTGGAAACGGCCAAGCGGGGTGAATACGAAATGCTCGCGTTGGGCAGGGGGTTGTCGCCGGAACGCCAGAGGCATTTTTTCTCCTCCCTGCCCAGCGGGGGCTGGAAGGTCAAGCCACAGGTCCAGCGCATGGTCGAGTTTCGTGAAATGAACCTGCTGGAGCGGTACCTGCTCGGGAAGTTCGACCTGGTTTTCTGTCGGAACGTATTGATCTATTTCTCTGCTGACCACAAGAAAGACATCCTCACCCGTATGCACGCCTGCCTGAACCCGGGTGGTTACCTTATCCTGGGCGCTTCCGAATCATTGAACGGGCTTTCCCACCTCTACGAAATGGTGCAGTGCCATCCGGGTATTATTTACCGCAAAAAGTGATCCGGATAGCGAGTCAGAAATCAGCTGGCACCTCAGCCTCAGTAAGGGAATCCTGCCCAGGCAGGATAAAACGACAGGTGTTTCTTCCGGCCACCTTGCTTTCATACAGCGCTTTATCCGCAAGGGAGTACACCTGCTCGGCTGACAGCTGTTCATCCGGAGGGATAATGGCAACCCCCGCGGACACTGTCAGTCCCCTCTCGCCAGCCGGACCCGTAAGTGACTCTGACAGACTGGAACTCAGTGAGCTCAGCTTATCCCTGAGGTACGCCGCCGGGGTCTTACTGACGACAATGCCAAACTCTTCACCGCCAAGCCGATAGAGCTGGTCTGTGGTGCGCTGCCAGTGTTTACGGATAAGGGTCGCAACCTGTTGGAGCACGCGGTCGCCTTCCGGATGTCCATAGAGGTCGTTTACTTTCTTGAAATGGTCAATATCCAGAACGATTAACGCCGTTTTGCATCCAGTGCGATTGCCATGTTTCAGCTGATTGCCCAGCGATTCGAGAAATGTCCGGCGATTGAGCAGGCCAGTGAGTGAATCCGTGACGGAGTCCTGTGCCAGTCGGCGATTGACTTCACGGAGCTCCCTTGTCTGTTGGTCAACCTGCTTTTGGAGTTCCTCTTTCAGTTCCCGTTCCCTGCGGATGAGGGAGGTTTTGTCTTCAAGCTGCTGTCGTTCCAATTGTTTGATTCGGTCAGCCAGTGCAAGGGCCAGTACAAGCATCTCGACCAGCGACCCGATGTTGAGCGCATTCTCGGTAAGCCACGTGGATGGCAGCAGGTCCAGTACCCTGGCGTAGTAAGCAAATGCAGAGAGAATCAAGAGTGTCCATGCGAGCAGGAATATTCTTGCACTGCGATTCCCTTGCAGGGAGAGGCGTGTAGCCGCGAGGAGGATCAGCACCATGTTGATCATGGCAATTGGAATCAGGACTGCGAAGGTGGTGCTGTAGACTCCGATTATCGCCAGCCAAAGCGGGTACAACATGAGTCCGCACGCGAGAAGCAGACCTTTCCGAAGCCAGGGCGCATTGTGTGTGAGCTGGAGAAAACGCAGGGTGAACGCGTTCAGGGTTAGGAATAGACAAACGGAGAACACACCAACCGCTGCGTTATTCCACCAGGTGCCGCCCGGCAGGCTGAAATACGACGCGTAACCCCGGAACGGAAGATTCCACAGCAGAAACATCGCGAGGTAAAGGCTATAACTCAGGAAGTTGCCTGAACGGGTGACGAGCCCAATGATGAGGTTGTAGAGCAGCAGAACCACGATGGCTCCGTAACAGAATCCGAACCAGAGATTCTCGATTTGCCGCTTGTTATGGAATTCAAGGTAGGACGTTAATGAGAGCGGAAGAGAGTCGTAGAGCCCGTCGTGGGTATCAAGGCCCAGGTAAAGTGTGCGAGCGTCGTGCCCCGGAATCTGCAGGGGAAAGGCGAATCCACGATAAGCTAGCGGTCGGGCTTCGGCTGGACGACGGTCGCCGGTTTGCCAATAGTCAAGCACGTCGCCGGCTGACGAGATATACCAGGCGTCAATATAGTCCTGCAGCGGCTGCTCCAGGTCCAGCACCAGTTGCCGTGGTTCCTCACCCTTGTTGGTGAGCTCAAGTTTTATCCAGTAACGACTGTTACTGAAACTGAAGTTGGGTGCCAGATTGACCAGAGGTTGCCAGTCTGCAACTGGCCTTTGTCTGACCTGCTGTATCGTCAGATCCTGGCCCGGGTCTTCCAGCAGATAATAACTGGCCTCAATTGGCGGGTTGCCCGAGGTGCCATGACTGGCCGCAGGAACTAGCAACAACAGAATGCACACCGGTATCAGTTTCGACAGCAATGACATTATGAATACTTTATGGATCAGGTTGGTTTGATGCTCTCTGAGGCCGGGCCATGGAGGCAGGTTCCCGGTTAAATCCGGTTGCCTGGGGTGGGCAGATGGCCGCTGGTCGAGAGTATAGCCGGATATAGGCCAGTTAGGACTGGACATTGCAAAGTATTACAATCCTGCTCCACTGGAGCCGTTGTTATTTGACCGGGTAGCGCTATGAAAGACCTTAACTTCCGCCATCTCTATCATTTCTGGATGATTGCCCGGGAAGGTGGGTTGAACCGCGCTGCGGAGCAACTGGACCTTACGGCCCAGACCCTGAGCGGACAGCTGGCTTCATTGGAAAACCAGCTAGGCGGGGCCCTGTTCCACCGTCGCAATCGTCGCCTGGTGTTAACGGACTTTGGTGAAACCATCTTCCGGTACGCTGACGAGATGTTCACCACTGCGGAGTCTTTGTCGGAACTGCTGCAGCAGCCACCGGAGCATCGACCGCTGACACTGTCAGCGGGGCTTTCTGCGTCCATTCACAAACTGATCGGTTATCACCTCCTCGCGCCGGCGCTTGGCCTGAGCCGGGAAGTGCGTCTGCATTGCCAGACCGGTGATACCGATAACCTCCTGGACCGGCTCGCTCGCAAGGAGCTGGATGTGGTGCTGACGGACAGGCAGCCCCCCTCGGAGCGGGCCGGGGCGTTCCAGGCCCATCGCCTGGCGAGTTCATCGATTTCGCTTTTTGCCGAGCCAGCACTGGCCAGTGAGTTGCGTGACGGCTTCCCTGGCAGCCTCGACGGTGCGCCTTTCCTGGCCACCTCCCTGGACGCTCCGTACTTTACTGAATTGATGAACTGGTTCGCCGGTAACCGGGTTCGGGTGCGGGTGACCGCACAGGTGGATGACAGTGCCCTGATCAAGGTCTTTGGCCGGCAGGGGGTGGGGTATTTCGCCGCCCCTACCGCCATTTCCTCCGAGGTTTGCCGACAGTACCAGGTGGAAGCCATCGCCAGTATTGAAGAAGTCCGTGATGTGCTCTTTGCGGTCACCCGCGCTGGACAGATCCACCATCCGGCGGTTGACGCGATCATCAAGCCGAGGGGGTCTATCGGCCAGGAATGAGCCGGGAACCGCTGGCGAGGTCTGCGCGGAACCAAATAGTTCGATAAAACCGAACTTTCAATCTTGTTAAATATGATTTATTGAGGTGCCTGGCCACGGGATACTGGCAGCGTGTTCCACAGAGGAGGACCTGCCATGAAAACCATTCACAAGTTCCGTATCGACCTCTCCCGGGAGCCGACCCGGCTGACACTGAAGCAGGGCTTCCGGGTTGTCCGCTGCGAGTACCTGGTGCCGGACAAGGGGGTTTACCTGTGGGTCGAGCAGCCCCTGAACATTACGACCCCTACCGTGGAGCGCCAGTTTGCCCTGGCCTTCTCCGGTGACCCGGTACCAGACAGTTATGGTTACCTCGATACCGCCCTGGATCCCTTCGGGCCCGAGGCTTACCACGTGTTCGAGGTGCCGGTGGAATCAGAAGCGCCGTTACTCCGGGGCGCAGCCCAGAGCCAAGTGGATTCCCCATTGCTTGGCGAGGCCAGGTATCAACGAGCTACAGCCAACTGACCAGATAGTTGTGCACTCTCTTGGGCCCTTCGGGGCCCTTTTTTGTTTGGATTCCCGGATCCATCAATGATTGTGTCGAAAATGGACAGTAGCTGTGTCAGGCTCTGTTCCTGCTTTGGTGCTTATCGGCATCGTGATTTGCCAAACCAGGCGGGGCAGGATTGAATAGGTAAAGGCAGCGCTTTGGGCCTGCGGCCAAGGCGCTGCACGAGACCTTGCCACCAGGAGATGTTATGACAGGACTCATACTGCTCGGACTGGCACTTTTACTGGTGACTGTTACTGTTCTCGGCAAGGTACCGGTGCATGATTGGTGGGTGAGGGCCTGCGAGTTCCCCAGGATACAGATTGCGGTCTTTGCGCTGCTCCTTGCAGTGGTCTCACCGTTGGCTGGTGAGTGGTTTGCCTGGGTCCTTCCGGCATCGGTGCTGGTTCTGGTCGTCCAGTTCTTTCGCATCCTGCCCTGGACCCGTCTGTGGCCGCTGCAGGTTCAGTCCGCTGAATCGGGGCAGGACGAACGGTGCTTCACCCTGATGGTGGCCAATGTGCTAACCCCGAACCGGGACAGCGACGGACTGATCCGCCAGGTTAAAGACCAGCAACCGGACCTGCTGTTGACGCTTGAATCGGATCAGTGGTGGGGAGATCGCCTGGACGAGGCCTTCGGAGAATGGCCCTGCATAATCCGCATCCCCCTGGATAACCTGTACGGTATGCACCTGTACTCCCGGCTGCCGCTGGAAGACGCCGAGGTTAAATACCTGATCCAGGACGATATTCCGTCTATTCACGGCTGGCTGCGCCTGCCTCAGGGGAGCCGTTTCCGGTTTCACGCGTTGCACCCTCGGCCGCCGGCCCCCAGCGAGAGTGAAGAATCGTTGTGGCGGGATGCGGAGTTGTTACTGGTCGGGCAGGAAATCCGTGAATCGGGCTTGCCCTCGGTTGTGGCAGGCGACCTGAATGATGTGGCCTGGTCAAGGACCACCCGCCTGTTCTGCAAGGTCAGCGGAATGCTGGATCCACGACGGGGCCGGGGCATGTTCAGCACATTCCACGCTGGCCACTGGTTTCTCCGTTGGCCTCTGGACCACGTGTTCACCAGTGAGCATTTCACCGTAAAGCAGGTTCGACGCCTGGCGTACTTCGGTTCCGACCATTTCCCGATGCTGGTTACCCTGTGCTACCGCCCGGCCCGCGCGGGCGAGCATGAAACACCAGAGGCGGATGCGGAGGAACACCAGGAAGCGCGGGAGACCATCCGGGAAGGTAAGATCCGGGACCAGGAAACCTGATGGGAAAAGTCGTCGTATTTGCCAGCATTCACTTTGTCAGCAGGGTATAGATATGGGTATCAGAACTGTCATTGTAAGTGTACTCGGCCTGTCCCTGGCGGGGTGTACCAGCCTGCCCGAGGGCATAGAGCCGGTGCAGGGATTTGATGTGGACCGCTATCTGGGCACCTGGTACGAGATCGCCCGGTATGACCATTCCTTCGAGGAGGGGCTTGAAAGCGTCACCGCCGAATACGAACTGAACGAGGATGGCAGCATTAAGGTTATCAACCGGGGCTATTCACCAGAAGATGGCGAATGGCAGGAAGCCGAAGGCAAGGCCCGGTTCGTGGAGGGCGAGACAACAGCTCACCTTAAGGTATCGTTTTTCGGTCCTTTCTACGCATCTTACGTAGTGTTTGGCCTGGACCATGACAATTACCGGTACGCCTATGTCACCGGATATGACCGGGACTACCTCTGGTTCCTGTCGCGAACGCCCACGGTAAGCGACCAGGCCATGGAAAGGTTTCGAGAGGCCGCCCGTGCCAATGGCTTTGACCTGGACGAACTCATTATGGTGGATCAGGGCCGTAATGAGTGATCGAGGCTGAGTATGGCACGCTGGTTTGTTATTGCAGGCATTATCCTGCTGGTTATCGGCCTGGTGCTCCACTTTGCTCCCGGACTGGTTCAATGGTTCGGCAAGCTGCCCGGCGATCTGCACTGGCGCTCGGAGCGAACCCAGGTATTTGTGCCGATTACCTCCATGATCATTATCAGCATCGTGCTGACTATCCTGCTTAACCTGTTTAACCGGTAACCCTATGACCTCAGAGTGGCAGATTGGCGTAGATCTGGGTGGGACCAAGACCGAAGTTATCCTGCTGGACTCCGCCAGTCGTGAGCACTTCAGGATGCGCCTGCCTACCCCACACGGAGATTATCAGGGAACCCTCGCGACCATTGAGCGGCTGGTGCACGAGGCTGAATTCCATGCGGGCTGTTCCGGATTGCCGGTGGGGGTGGGGATCCCCGGTTCAGTCTCCCGGCTGACGGGAAGGGTAAAGAACGGCAATTCCACGTGGCTGAACGGTCAGCCCATGGCGGAGGACCTTGCCCGGATACTGTGCCGCCCGGTGACCCTGACCAATGATGCCAACTGCCTTGCCCTCTCGGAAGCGACCGATGGTGCTGGTGCAGATTCTCCGGTCGTTTTCGCGGCCATTCTGGGGACAGGGTGTGGTTCGGGGATCAGTATCGGGGGGCAGCTACTTACCGGGCCCAATGGGTTAGCGGGGGAGTGGGGCCACAATCCCTTGCCATGGACCAGTCAGCGGGAACTGGACGAGCGCCCCTGTTTCTGTGGGCGTCGGGGTTGTAACGAAACCTTCCTCTCCGGTACCGGCATGGCGCTGACCCATCAGTTGCGATGGCAAGAAACGTGCACCAGCCAGCAGGTCGTCGCTGCTGCGGCCAAGGGCGATATCCGGGCACAGGAAACCCTCGACCTATACCTGGACCACCTGGCCCGGGGGCTCGCATCCGTTATCAACCTGCTGGATCCGGATGTCATTGTGCTCGGTGGCGGGTTGTCCAATCTTGAAGCCGTTTATCAGCAATTACCCCGCCGTCTTCCGGACTACGTGTTTGGTGGCGAGTGCGATACGCCTGTGGTTCGAGCGATTCATGGCGATTCGAGTGGGGTGAGGGGGGCCGCCTGGCTGGCTGTGAAACCGGCCTGAGCAATCCCCTGTCAGATCAAGCCTGCGCTCTGCAGGATAAAGACGCCAAGGGTTACCGTCACACTGGCCAGCAGCGTGGTGATGGCGACGATATTGGCCGCCATCCGTGCATTCCCTCCCAGAGCCTTGACCATCACAAAGCTGGCGGCTGCCGTTGGGCTGGCAAAATACAGGAACATCAGCCCCAGCTCACGGCCCTCAAATTCTGCCGCCCAGGCCGCCAGCGTGCACAGTGCGGGCAGCGTAACCATCTTGAACATACTGGCGCCCATCGCCGGCCCGCTTTCTTTACGGATCGCACTCACCGAGACGGTTGCACCGATACACAGCAGTGCGAGGGGCAGGGTTAGGGAGGCGAAATAGTCCCCGCTGGTCATCACCCATTCGGGGAAGGATACCTCCCACCACGCAAAGGGTATCGATATCAGTACTGACAGAATCAGTGGGTTGCGTGCGATATCTCCAAGAATTTTCCCCCAGCGGAGCTTCTGTTCGGACTGGTAGGTCAGCAATACCAGTACTGACAGAATGTTGTAGCAGATAATCACCAGCCCCAGCAGGATCCCGCCCGCCGACAGGCCATAGTCGCCGTAGAGACTGGCTGCCAGTGCGAGGCCAACAATGCCGCAGTTGCCACGGAAAGCCCCCTGCACATAGACGCCACGGTCGGCACGAGGGACGCGCCAGAGCGCCCAGGTCCACACCAGGGCGAAGCTGCCTGTGGTGGCCAGGGCGAAGAAACCCAGCAGCTGGGGGTTGAAAGCGGTATCCAGGTCCGCTCGCAGGATGCTCAGGAAGATGAGAGTGGGCAGCGTTGCTTTAAAGACCAGTGCTGAGGCGGTATTCACAAAGGCCGCGTCTATCCAGCCGAGCTTCCTCAGCCCCAGCCCGATAAACACCATGGCGAACACCGGAAGGGTGGTAGCCAGTGTTTGCAGAAAAACCTCAATAACTGTATACAAACTGAACATTCCTTAACTTCTCCCTGCGTGGAACAGGGAGTTAAATAGGTCAGGTAATAAGCAGGGATCGTTGAATGCTATCACGCTTTACGCTCCGGGATTGCCGTAGCATGTGTCCCTGACAAGTCGGAACTCAGCCAGTCATTGGATGTCATGTCTGCTAGCAGGCGTCCCGGGAACAGGGGGGGTTGTGTATACCAAGAGGAATGAAACCGGTTATGCCGACGCCCTGATCCGAGAGGCGGAGGGGCTTGAGTTGCTTCGCAACGCCCTCGAGATCGCGGGTGTATCTACCGTGCGGGTGCCCCAGGTCTATTCGGTCAATGAAGAACGGATGGAAATGGCCGCCATAGTTCCAAAACGCCAGACCGATGACCTGCTGGCAAAGCTGGGAGAGGGGCTGGCCGCCGTACACAGCCTGCCCCAGGCCTGTTACGGTTTTGGCCGGGATAACTATATTGGCCTTAACCCCCAGAAAAACCGGGAAACCGACAACTGGGGTGAATTTTTCCTGGACTACCGACTGGGCTACCAGGTAAGGCTGGTCTCCGACGCTTCCATCCGTAGGCAGTTTACAGAAGTACTTGAAAGCCGGCGCCAGGTATTGGTGGACTGGCTAAACGACCACAGCCTGGGTCCCAGCCTTTTACACGGCGATCTCTGGTCCGGTAACGCCCTGTTCGATGAAGAGACCGCCTGGCTGATTGATCCTGCGGTCTATTACGGCGACAGCGAAGCCGACCTGTCGATGACCGAAATGTTCGGCGGCTTCGGCCCGGCTTTCTATGATGCCTATAACGCCAGGCGACCGTTGAGTGGGGAGTACCAGCGGAAGCGGGTGATTTATAATCTCTACCACTTTCTCAACCACTATAACCTGTTTGGTGGCTGGTACCTGGGGCCGTGTGAAAAGGGGTTTGAGGTTATCAGGCGGCTCTAAGGCGAGAGGGAGGGATTATTCGGCACTTCGTGCCTCACCCCCTTCGGGGGCCGTCGTCGCGTTGCTCCGACGTTCCTTCCGCTGCGTTGCAGCCTCCGGTCGAACCCACGAGGCTTCTCACCCGCCCTCACGGCCAATAAAAAAAACCCCAGCATTTCTGCTGGGGTTTCGTATTGGCGGAGAGGGAGGGATTCGAACCCTCGATACGCTATTAACGTATACACACTTTCCAGGCGTGCGCCTTCAGCCACTCGGCCACCTCTCCAAAACGGTATAACTGTGCCTGATTTATCGCGCGGCGCTTGCTCTGCAAGCGAACTTTCCAGGCGTGCGCGTTATTCGGCCCTGCGGGCCTCACCCCCTTCGGGGGCCGTCGTCGCTTTGCTCCGACGTTCAGTCGGCCTGGCGGCCTTGGTGTCAGCCACTCGGCCACCTCTCCAATAAACTGTTCCAAATCAGCGACATTGTCGCTCATTTGAGGGCGCAAACTGTAATGGTTTTTTTTGGGCTTGGCAACCGTTGGAGGAAAAAATTATTGGGCGGGTTACAGGGTGAACACACTCGTTTGCTGGATAGCCATGTAGACGGCAGTGCCTGCGACGATGGAGAGCAGGGCATTTCTGCGCCAAAGGTGAAGGAGGATCACTACCAGGCTGGGGATCAGGGCGTCGGCTCCGAAGGCCGGGGCTGTCCAGTTGGCTGATCGTAGCAGAAACACCAGCACCAGCAGGGCCATCACGGCGGCTGGCAGATAGCGCCCAATGTGCAGCAGTAATGGGTGCTCATGGTGCCTGGACAGGAACAGGAACGGGATCACCCGGGTCATGAACGTCGCCACGGTCGCCACCGCGATAAAGGCGAGTATATAGGTGGTGTTATCCATGGGCAGGCCCCTCGCGCCGGCTCTTGCGCCAGCGATATTGCAGCAACAGTGTGCCCGTAGCGATAACCACGGCACCGATCAATTGATGGGCGGTCGGCAGCAGTGTCACGGCTATGGCCGCCGCCAGGGCACCTGTCCACAGGGGGAATTGCTCGCCCAGGGCCTTGTATTGCTCGATGGTCAGCACAATGAAGAGCGCCACAAGGGCGAACTCGATGCCTGTACTGTCAAAGGCCATGTTGTCGCCCAGAAGTGCCCCCACGGCGCATCCCACTACCCAGTAGAGCTGATTGAACAGGGTAATGAGGAAGTCATTACGCTGTTCCTCGCTCCTCGTGCCCGGCCTGGGCCGGCTGGTCAGCAGGGAGTAGGTTTCATCGGTCAGCCCGAAAATCAGGTAGAGCTTGCGCCAGCCGGCACCCCGAAACTGGCCCAGCAGGGACAGGCCATAGAACAGGTGGCGGGCGTTAAGCACGAACATGGCCACGAAGACTTCAAGCAGGCCCGCACTGGCGGCGATCAGGCTCACGGCCAGTATCTGACCGGCACCGGCAAAGATGGTGATCCCCATCAGAGGAGCGTACCACCAGGCATAGTCCAGCTGTGCGGTAAACAGCACCCCGAAAGCCATACCCAGGGGCAGGTAACCGAAGAGGATGGGGAGGGTTTGTCGAAAGAGTACGGCGCTCATGGGTGTCAGGAGGATCCTCGGAGCGTGGAAAAACCGCCAATCATACCGCGGCCGCCTGTGCCTGCCTACTGTTGTTTGGTACCTACTGGTTTTTACAATTTTTCACCGTAAACCGCACTGTTGCGTTATTTCTGAAACCGGACTGTCATATAGGCGACTTAGGGTGCGTGCATTGCATCTGATCCGGAGTTGCCATGTTCGCCACTGTTCGCGCCCGTATATTCACCTTCGCCTTTCTCGCCCTGGCCGCATTGGCGGCGCTGGGCGCCGTCAGCTGGTCGATCATTGCCCAGTCGTCGCGCGCGACTGACTCCCTGATCAACGACGACCTGGAACAGAGCTGGCAGTTGTCGGCACTGGATGAGTCGCTGCGCCAGCTTCAGGATCTTTCCTACAAGACCAAGGCCCAGTTGCTGCTGTGGGATGAGATTGAGCCGGCCTTCAGCCAGCTTGAGGTGACGCTGCCCGGGCACTGGCAGACACTAACCGCGAACCCGGGGCTTTCCGATTGGGCACAAGGGCATCAGGACGACTTCGGCAGGGTTCAGGAACTTCTTGGGGCCATGTCGGAAGGAATCGGGGCTCGCTCATACTACCAGGTGGGCCAAGTGGTCGATTTCCGCTTGATGCCGGCCGTGGAACCACTTTTGCTGGCCATCCGCGGGGAGCAGCTCAAGCGTCGTGAAACTATCCAGGCCAGTGCTACCCGGTTGCTTGCCTTTATGGATCGGCAGGGAGGGTACCTCCTGGCCGGATCACTGGTATTTCTTTTGTTAGTAATGGGAATGACCCTTTGGCTCCGTCACTCAGTGATTCTGCGCCTGCGCCGCACCGAGCTGACCCTGCGTGAAATGGAGGCCAATTCGGACCTGCGACAGCCCCCCGAGATATCAGGGCGGGACGAAGTTGCCGGTGTGGCAGCCGCCATCAATAGTCTGGTAACCCGGTTCGGCCGGTTCATCCATGACATACGCCATGCCGCAGCCTCCCTGGATGATCGTGCTCGTACCCTGGAAGAGCAGGCGGAAACCGTGCAGCAGGCCTCAGCCAGGACGCGCAGCCAGATAGACGAGGTGTCAGGCTCCATGGAGGAGATTGGCGCCCAGGCAAATCGTGTAGAAGAGTCGGCGAGGGACTCCCGGGCAACCATTGCCACCGCACTTGAGGGAAACCAGGGTGTGCAGGATGGGTTGCAGCGTTCGGAGCGGGCGGCCGAACATACGGTGGCGGTCATTGGTGAGGTATCGGCCGCCATACAGGTGCTGGCGAATTCTGCAGGCAAGGTAGAGCAGGTGGTCAGTGTGATCGCCGATATTGCCGAGCAGACCAACCTGCTGGCTTTGAACGCGGCCATCGAGGCTGCCAGGGCGGGGGAGCATGGCCGTGGTTTTGCGGTCGTTGCGGATGAAGTTCGCACTCTGTCCCGGCGTACTTCGGACTCAACCGGGGAAATCCGCCAGTGGGTGAATGACCTGGTGGAAAACGTTCAAAGCATTGAGGATCGACTGCTGGAAATGCGTTCGGCAGGAGATGAAAACCGGAATGAACTTATACAGTTACGGGACCATCTTGAAAGCCTTGATAAGCATTTTGACCGCCTGGCCACCCTCAGCGAGACTATCGACAGTGCTGTCTTTGCCCAGCGTGAGAATATCGAACGGGTTGGCAGACGAAGCCGCACCCTCTCCGACAGCGCTGACCTGCTGGTGCGATCGGTGGAGCAGACCCGAAACGTTAGTGATGCGCTGCGACTGGAGTCTGGGGTCATTCGTGAGATCGGGGCCCGCTTCGAGGTTCAGGAGGCCTGACCTGCGACTGCAACGCCTGGTTCCGTTATCATGGCCGCCGACCTTTGCTGATGGAGCTGAATCCGTGGAAGAGACCGAGAAGACCCCGCAACAGGACCCTCGCGAGGAACCCTTTGTCGTTGATACGGCACTGCTGACAGAGGATCAGCTGGAAGGCCTGGTCCAGGAGTATTGCACCCGGTACCACGGCCTGAACGATCAGGAGAGCCCCTTGCAGGAGCATAGCCGGGTACTGTCCGCAGTTCGTCGCGGTGACCTGGTCGTCTGGTTTGATCCGGTGGAAAACGCCGCCGGTCTGGGGCATCCGCCAGGCCAATAAATTCCATGCATGGAAGGTTATAACCATTAGCCGGTTCAGTTGATGGGGTTTCCCCTTTATCATGACTCTCCCGAAAACCCGGTTGCCTTCCTTTACACGAAGTGTGCCGGCGGCTGATCAACAATAAATGGAAACATGCTCATGGCCAGTTTTCGCAGTGTCCTGATTGCCAACCGTGGTGAGATCGCCATCCGTATCGCCCGTAGCCTTTCCGAGGCCGGAATACGCTCTGTCGGCGTGTATGCGCCTGATGATGCTCAGTCCCTCCATGTCCGTCGGGTGGACCATGCAGTGGTGCTGAGCGGGCAGGGCGTAGAGGCCTATCTGGATGCTGTCCAGTTGGTAAAGCTGGCCCGCGCCGAAGGCTGTGATGCCATCCACCCGGGGTACGGTTTTCTTAGCGAAAACCCCGACTTTGCACGTCGTTGCGAGGAAGCCGGCCTGGTCTTTATCGGTCCATCCGCCGGTTGCCTTTCGCTGCTCGGCGACAAGGCCCGGGCGCGAGACCTGGCCCGGGAGTGCCGGGTGCCCCTGGCGACGGGTACTGATGGCGACCTTACCCTGGACAAGGCGAGCGTGTTCCTCGGGCAGCTTAAAGCTGACCATGGCGATTCCGCCGGTATGATGCTCAAGGCTGTGGCCGGCGGTGGCGGTCGCGGAATGCGCCCCGTGTTCAACGCCGGGGAACTGGAATCCGCCTGGCAGGCCTGTCAGCGCGAGGCGCAGCGAGCCTTCGGTAATGACTCACTGTATGCCGAGCGATTGCTGGCTAGCGCCCGCCATATTGAAGTCCAGGTTCTGGGTGACCAAACCGGTGCGGTAACCCACCTGTGGGACCGTGATTGCAGTCTGCAGCGTCGGCGCCAGAAGCTGGTTGAGCTGGCTCCGGCCCCTCACCTTACCCCGGGGCAGCGCCAGGGGATGATTGATGCGGCCCTCGCCATGTCTCGCGCGGCTGGGTTGCAGGGACTGGCGACCATCGAATTCCTGCTGGATATTGGTTCCGGTGATTTTGTGTTTATGGAAGCCAATCCGCGCCTGCAGGTTGAGCATACGGTTACTGAGATGATCAGTGGCCAGGACCTGGTTGCCTTGCAGTTGGCACTTGCTTCCGGCAAGACCCTGGCCGAGCTTGGACTGGCCGGTACTCCCGCCGAACCGGGCGCAGCCAGCGCGGTTCAGGTAAGAATCAATATGGAGACCCAGGGCCCGGACGGCCAGGCCATGCCGGCATCGGGTACCCTTTCGGTCTACGAGCCGCCGGGCGGACCGGGAATTCGCGTCGATGGCGCCGGCTATGCTGGCTACCAGAACACCGGTGGCTATGACTCGCTGCTTGCAAAGCTGGTGGTGTCCGGCCAGGGCCCACTCAATGAACTGATGCGCAAGGCCTACCGGTCGCTGTGCGAATTCCGTGTTGAAGGCATCGATACCAACCTGGAGTTTCTCCGCAACCTTGCCCGCCTGCCTGAAATGGCCGACTGGTCAGTGACCACCGCCCTGGTGGAAGAACGGATGGCTCAGCTGAGCGATGCCCGGGAGGATGCTCATCCACGTTACTTTTTCGAGCAGGCGCAGCAACCGGCGACGAACAGCATTCAAAAAACCGGGAGTCAGGCCCCGGAGTTGCCTGAAGGCCAGGCCGCCGTTAACACTCCGGTGCAGGGCACGGTGGTTCGCATTGCCGTGTCTTCCGGTGAGACCGTTACCCCCGGGCAGGTGCTGGCCATCATCGAATCCATGAAAATGGAGTTCGAGGTGAAAGCCACCTCAGCGGGTCAGGTCAGGGAAGTCCTGGCAGGGGAGGGTACAACCCTGCGGGAGGGCGAGGCACTGTTCCACCTCGCGATGGATGGCACGGTCGCCGAAGACATACTGACTGAGGAGAGCTGGGACCTGGAAAAGATTCGCGAGGACCTGGCGGATGTCCTGGAGCGCCATGACCGGTTGCAGGATCACCGGCGGCCGGCGGCTGTCGCCAGGCGACGCAAGACCGGTCAGCGTACGGCCCGGGAGAATATCCTTGACCTGATGGATGAGGGCAGTTTCACGGAATACGGGGCGCTTGCCCTGGCAGCCCGCCGTCGGCGGGTTCCCATGGACGAATTGATGGAATCGAGCCCGGCGGATGGCCTGATCGCCGGAATCGGCACGGTCAACCGGGACCAGGTAGGGCCCGAAGCCGCTCGCTGCATGGTGATGTCCTACGATTATACGGTTTTCGCCGGCACCCAGGGCATGATGAACCACAAGAAAACCGATCGTATGCTGCAACTGGCTGATCGCTGGCAGTTGCCCCTGGTGCTGTTTGCCGAGGGTGGTGGTGGCCGACCCGGGGACACCGACCACGTTGGGGTGGCAGGGCTGGATTGTCACACCTTCACGGCCATGGCAAACCTGTCTGGCCGGGTCCCGCTTGTTGGTATCGTTTCCGGGCGGTGTTTTGCCGGGAATGCCGCGTTGCTTGGCTGTTGCGATGTCATCATTGCCACCCGGGATGCCACGGTCGGCATGGCGGGCCCGGCCATGATCGAGGGTGGCGGCCTGGGCCGCTTCACTCCCGAAGAGGTGGGCCCGGTGTCGGTGCAGGGGCCGAACGGGGTGGTCGACATCATTGTAGAGGATGAGGCTGAGGCAGTGGCTGTGGCGAAACAGTACCTGTCTTACCTGCAAGGAGGTACGCCGGACTGGAGTGCGGAAGACCAGCGCCTGCTCCGTCACCTGATTCCGGAAAACCGGTTGCGGGTCTATGATATCCGCCGGGTTATCCGGGCGCTGGCGGACCAAGCTTCGGTAACCGAGCTCCGCCAGGAGTTTGCACCGGGCCTGGTCACTGCACTGGTACGCATCGAGGGACACCCGTTTGGACTGATGGCCAACAACCCGGCGGTACTCGGTGGCGCAATCGACGCTGCTTCCGGTGACAAGGCTGCACGCTTCATGCAGTTATGTGACATCGCCGGGCTGCCCATTCTGTCATTGTGCGATACCCCAGGCTTTATGGTGGGGCCGGACGCCGAGCGGGAAGCCACCGTGCGTCACGTGTCCAGAATGTTTGTCACCGCCGCCAAGCTTCGGGTACCGTTCTTTACAGTGGTGTTGCGCAAGGGTTACGGGCTGGGGGCCCAGGCTATGGCGGCTGGCAGCTTCCATTCGCCCATGTTTACCATTGGCTGGCCGAGCAGCGAGTTCGGCGCCATGGGGCTGGAAGGCGCAGTAAGGCTCGGGTACCGCAAGGAACTCGAGGCGATTGCAGACCCCGACGAACGGCAGGCAGCCTTTGAGAAAATGGTGGCCAAGGCCTATGAGCACGGCAAGGGCATGAACATGGCCAGCTTCCTGGAAATCGACGCGGTCATAGACCCAGCAGAAACCCGGCGCTGGGTTATCCGTGGCCTTGAGTCTTCACCGCCGGACAGTCGGCAGGGGTATAACCGGAGTGACCGCTTCATTGATGCCTGGTGATCCTCGGGAAATGGAGCGGTTGGTGACCCGCGAAGATATTGATGTGCAGGCTATTCGTTGATTCTGGTAGGCGGTACAATCGCCGAAACACTATTGTTGTATATCCAGGCATTGTTCCGGTGTTCCGCTACGCGGGACAGGTAGCGAGAGGTGAACATTGATCAGCGTACTCGTTGTAGACGACCATGACCTGGTGCGTTCGGGAATTACCCGGATGCTGGCCGATAACCCGGACATTGATGTGGTTGGCGAGGCCTCGTCGGGGGAAGCCGCCATCGAGGCCGTCCGCCAGCGCCGGCCAGACATTGTGCTGATGG
>Ga0098065_1000546_pt1 | contig 17168 bp, 13 predicted proteins | sample 25_taG_FD_75062 | JGI IMG/M metagenome (GOLD analysis project Ga0098065, IMG submission 75062) | Marine viral communities from Cariaco Basin, Caribbean Sea - 25_WHOI_OMZ | ecosystem: Environmental > Aquatic > Marine > Oceanic | place: Caribbean Sea: Cariaco Basin | collected 2014-11-08 | reverse complement strand
TGCCGAATATAGCGTGGTGGTCTTACCCGAGCCCGTCGGCCCCGTGACCAAAATGATGCCATGCGGTCGATGAATAAGGCGTTTGAGCTCGCTATAGTCATTATCAGCCAAGCCCAGATAGGTCATGTTTAAGCGACCAGCCTGCTTATCTAATAAACGCATAACCACGCGCTCGCCAAAGCTAGACGGTAGGGTTGAGACACGCACATCGACCTCACGCCCCGCCAAACGCAGGCTGATACGGCCATCTTGCGGGACACGTTTTTCAGCAATATCTAACTTGGCCATGACCTTGATACGCGACACCAACAGCGGTGCAAGTTGGCGTTTGGGGCTGACGATTTCTTTAAGCTCACCATCTACACGGAAGCGCACGACCAAGCGTTTCTCAAAAGTTTCGATATGAATATCCGAGGCATTTAGGCGAATAGCTTCCGACAGTAAGGCGTTAATTAAGCGAATGATGGGCGCATCGTCTTGCTGATCCATCAAGTCCTCAGTCTCAGGGACGCTGTCCGCAAGACTGACTAAATCGGGATGATCCTCAAGGCCTGCCGCAATGTGCTGCGACTCCCCAGTATTGCCCGCATAGGCCGCGGCTAGACGCTTTTCAAACTCCTCACCGCTGACACTTTCAAACGTTGGCGGTACCAACACCCCCTGCTCTGTCATAAAGCGACCCGCTTCATTAATAGCCGCTAATGGGGTACTCGGGGTGATGACCAAAATCGGCGAGCTTTGCGCATCGATAGCAGGAATGGCTAGCAGTTGATGGCGTTTAGAAAAGCTATAAGGCAGTTGCAGCATAATAAGGGCTCAGTTCGGTCAGGGGAACGCATAGGGTGCTAGCTAATTATTTATAAACGGCTTTTTATAAATAGCTCTCTTGATAAATAGCTTGGAGCTAACTAAGTTTTTCTACTTAACTTTATTTTAGGTTGCTCGCTCAAGAGGCCATAAATTCATACAGCGCTTTCTTGAGTATTTATACACTATAACAAGGCAATCAGTACAAGTAAGCGATGCCGTTTTGTTATACTATCTTAGAAATCGCTGGCTTTCAGTCAACAGATGCACACATGCCTTTATTATAGCGTGATGCTTGCCTGCTATACCACTGGCCTGCTGCTATGGGTGAAGCATGCCCTTATATTTACCGTGGTAGTCATTTATTTTATCCTGCATAATAATGCAAATGCTGCGTGGCAATGCTAGTATCTGACGACTTTACATAAACTAGTGATATCAAAGCTATTTCTTTGTTCACACTTATGGTAAATAATTTATGACTGACCTCTCTAACGCTACCCAGACTTTAGACCTCCCCGCCCCTTTCAACGACGAGAGCTTTTTGGTAGGCAGTCGCCGTTTTTCATCACGATTACTGGTAGGTACAGGCAAATATAAAGATTTAGCGGAAACAGGGGCCGCTATTGGGGCGTCGGGCGCAGAAATCGTCACTGTAGCAATTCGCCGCACCAACATCGGTCAGCATGCCGACCAGCCGAACCTCCTCGATGTCATCTCTCCTGATAAATACACGATTTTGCCCAACACTGCGGGCTGTTTTGACGCCGATAGCGCCATCCGTACTTGCCAATTGGCGCGTGAACTTTTAGACGGTCATAACCTGGTCAAGCTAGAAGTATTAGGGGATAAAGACAATTTATATCCCAATATCACTGAAACTTTAAAGGCCGCACGAGTCTTGATAGACGACGGTTTTGAGGTGATGGTCTATACCTCAGACGACCCTATCGTAGCGCAAGAATTAGAGTCTATGGGTTGCGTCGCTATTATGCCATTGGGCAGCTTGATTGGCTCAGGTCTGGGCTTACTCAACCGCCATACATTGAGTCTGATTATTGAAAATGCAAAAGTCCCTGTACTGGTCGATGCTGGTGTGGGCACAGCTTCTGACGCCGCTATCGCTATGGAGCTTGGCTGTGATGGGGTATTGATGAACTCAGCGATTGCCAGTGCGCAAAACCCAGTGTTGATGGCGCAGGCGATGAAACACGCGGTATGGGCAGGACGCGCGGCCTTTTTAGCGGGTCGTATGCCGATGCGCCGGATGGCTACCGCTAGCTCACCGCAGACGGGTTACTTTTTTCAATAAATTGTTAAAATGAGTTTTATAAAAATAAATCTTTGACTATAACTGCCTGATAAGTATGAGTACATAGCATGACCTCAGTGCAACAAGGACGTTCCAGGAAATACGCCAAGAGGGGATTTATTAAAAACCCGATGGCGTATTTAAAAGCTTATATGCCCAGCTTTGGGTCATTTTAGGGGAAATAATATGCGATTGTTAACCGCAGTCGATCAGCTGTTTTTATTATTAGAGTCACGCAAGCAGCCTATGCACGTGGGTGGTTTGTTTTTATTTGAATTGCCAGAAGGGGTTGATAAAGACTTTGTTTATCAACTCGTCCAGCAAATGCAATCTTCTACAGTAGCGCCAACCTTCCCCTTCAATCAAGTCCTAGACAAATTGCGCTGGATAGAAGATGAAGACTTTGATATCGACCATCACTTCCGTCATGTTGCCCTGCCAAAACCGGCGCGTGTCCGTGAGCTGCTAGTCTATATTTCTAAAGAACATGGTCGCTTGCTCGACCGCGCCAAGCCACTCTGGGAATGTCACGTCATTGAAGGCATTCAGCCCCAGTCTGAGGGCGAGCCGGAACGCTTTGGCCTCTATTTTAAAATACATCACTCTCTGGTCGATGGCATCGCTGCCATGCGCTTAGTGAAAACCTCACTGTCGCAATCTCCTGATGAGATGATGAGCCTGCCTATTTGGTCGCTAATCACGCGCCATAGCAATAAGAAAACTGAAAAACTGCTGCCGAGTCCTAAACCTTGGCTCAGTACTATCAAGCACCAAATGACCACTCTGCTGCCCGTCGTTCGTGAGCTAAAAACCAGCTTTAAACAGCGCAACGATGCAGACTATGTGGGCACTTTAGATGCCCCTAGCAGTATCTTAAACCAAAGAATTTCTGCGTCACGCCGGATTGCTGCGCAGTCGTATTCGTTTGAGCGCTTTGATGCGGTTGGCAAACACTTAAATGTCAGCTTTAATGATGTGGTACTGGCCGTATGTTCGGGCGCTATTCGCCGCTACCTAATCTCATTAAATGAGCTGCCTAAAAAGCCTTTGATTGCTTTTGTGCCTATCTCCCTACGCACGGATGAAAGCGCTACTGGCAACCAGATTTCATTTTTGTTGGCCAATTTGGGTACCCATTTAGAAGACCCGTTACGCCGTCTCGATATCATCCATCGCAGTATCAATAATGGCAAGCGCCGCTTTGGTCGTATGGACCAAGCCCAGATTATTAACTACAGTGGTATAGCTTATGCTTGGGAAGGCTTAAACTTATTGACGGGCTTATTCCCTAAAAAACAAGCTTTTAACCTTATCATTTCCAACGTTCCTGGTACGACCAAACCGTTATATTGGAATGGGGCCAAACTGCAATCGCTGTATCCTGCCTCCATCGTTTTTAATGGGCAGGCGCTTAACATTACTTTGGCGAGTTACTTAGATAAAGTAGAATTTGGTATTATCGCCTGTAGCAAAGTCTTGCCACACGTGCAAGATATGTTGGCCCATATCGAAGCTGAGCTGATGGATTTAGAAAAAATTTGTGCTGAGCAGCGCTCCGGTATTCGTGAATAATCAGCGCAGAGTGCTCTGCATTGGCGGCTTAATGCTAGGTTGTTATAACTGGTAGTCATATAATTAGTTTCGTATAATTAGTATTAGCAGAAAAGCTGCCCATAAAAAAACGGTCTCATAATAGAGACCGTTTTTTTATGCTATAGGGTTAGAAATCACGGCAATTAAACCGCATCACCCCAGATAGGCACAACCATTTTCATCAATGGTTTTAATAATTTTACGTTACACGCAAAGACTGAGCCCGTTTCCATAGCATCGTGAGCGCCTTTATGATCGACGACGACTCCGCGTGCTTCGCTAACAATCAATTCACCAGCGGCCACATCCCATGGCTTCAATGACATCTCAAAATAGCCATCAAAACGGCCTGCAGCGACGTAGCATAAATCTAGCGCGGCTGAGCCTAAACGACGGACTTGACCGCCCGCTTCAGCAATGGCTTGTAGGCTTTCGAAATGCTGTTTGGCGTAAGAGACGACTTCACCGTTACGTTGGCGCGCTAAAGGATGACCCGTAGTAAATAAGCCACCTTCAATGGTTTTGCGCTCGCTGACATTGATACGACGGTTGTTTAAACGCGCACCTTTACCACGGCTGGCTGAGAACATTTCGTCACGGACGGGATCGTAGACCACACCGTGCTGCGTGACGCCTTTATGCTGAACCGCGATAGACACACAGAAATGCGGAACACCGTGGACGAAGTTTTGGGTACCATCTAGCGGGTCGATGACCCAGCACCAATCCGCATCTTCGCCGATGCCTTCTTGCATGCCAAACTCTTCCCCTAAGAAAGAGTGATTCGGATAGCTGTTTTTTAGGGTAGCAATGGTTAGCTCTTCGCTAAAACGGTCGATACGTGTCACTAAGCCGTCGAGCCCTTTCGACTCGATATCCAGCTCAATCTTATGGCGGTTTTGATGCGCGTTTAAAATCTCTGTTCCAACTTTCTCGGCAGCACGTGCTGCCATGACGACCATGGGTTCCATAAATAACCTATTCGATAATATGAGAGTGAAGTAAGGGGTGAAGTAAATTAAAGTGTAAGACGTTTATGCAATAGACTGTAGCTATATTTTATTGAATAAACGTAGCAAGCTGTGCGCTGACCCCAGCGACATCCAGCTCACAATCTGCCAATTGCTCTGCATGGCTACCGTGCGCAATAAAGCGATCAGGAATACCCATGTTCAGTAGCGCTGGCAAAGTCTTGGGTTGCTGTAAAGACAATAAGTACTCATTGACGGCACTGCCGGCGCCGCCCATGATAACGTGTTCTTCTAAGGTAGCAATATGCGTGATACCCTGCGCTAGCAAATCATTAAGCAACTGAGTATCAATGGGCTTTACCCAACGCATATTTACGACTGTAATTTGGCAATCTCTCTCGGTAGCGATGAGTTGAGCGGCTGCTTGCTCTGCTGTCGCGACCATCGTACCAAAGGCTAAAATAGCCAGCTTAGTCGCGGCGGCGGCTGCACCATGCACGGAATCAATAACTGCGCGGCCAATCTCGTAGCATACGGCAGGTTTCACAATAGCAGCGCCAGTACCGGTACCACGTGGATAACGCACCGCACTACAGCCCGGATGCTCATAGCAGGTATTTAATAGCTGATAGCACTCATTTTCATCTTTTGGAGCAGCGATGATAATGTTGGGCACGCAGCGTAAAAAGCCAAAATCAAATACCCCAGCATGCGTAGCGCCATCTTCCCCGACCAAACCGGCGCGATCAATAGCAAACATCACGTCCAAATCTTGCAGAGCAACATCATGAATCAATTGATCATAACCGCGCTGCAAAAAGGTCGAATAAATCGCCACAATAGGCTTTACGCCTTGGGTAGCCATGCCCCCAGCTAGCGTGACCGCATGCTGTTCAGCGATAGCCACATCAAAGAAGCGCTCAGGGAAAGTACGCGCAAACTCGGTCATGCCCGAACCTTCTTCCATAGCCGGCGTAATGGATAATAGATCGGGGTCGAGCGCGGCTTTGTCACAGATAAACTCACCGAAGACTTCTGCGAATTTTTTCTTAACTTGCACAGGGGTAGTGGGTTGCTCTACCGCTTCGTCAGCAGCCGCTTCGGCCGCTAGCTTACCAATCGCGTGATAGCCCACTGGGTCGATTTCTGCGGGGGCAAAACCTTTGCCTTTGGTCGTATAAATATGGACGAGCACCGGGCCTGTGACTTGCTTGGCCAGACTTAAAACGCGCAATAGCTCTGGCAGATTATGGCCATCAAAGGGACCAAAATAGGTAAAGCCAATCGCTTTAAAGACGTTGTCCGCCACTTGTGGCACATCGCGCTGCTGATGGTGACGCATACGTCGATCATGCGCTTGCATATCGGGACGATGGCGTAGTTTAGGCTTGCCCGCTTGGGTGATATCGACTTGATAACCCGACTCCCACAGCATAGCTAAATGCCGTGAGAAACCCCCAATTGAACAAGATATTGACATGTCATTGTCATTCAAAATGACCAGTAAATCAGCGTTTTGTTGTACCGCATCATTCATGGCCTCAAACGCCATACCACCCGTCATAGCCCCATCGCCGACGACGCAAGCGACTTTATGGGGCTTGCCCAAATGACGCAGCGCTAGGCTCATGCCCAAGCCGGCAGAAATAGCCGTCGAGGAATGACCTACCCCAAAGGTATCGTAAGGGGATTCCGCGCGTTCAGGAAAAGCGGTTAAGCCATATTTAGCCCGGATAGTGCCTAGCAGGTCACGGCGACCGGTTAAGACTTTATGAGCATAAGCCTGGTGACCCACATCCCAAACGAGTTGATCGTCAGGCGCATTCAACAAATAATGCAGCGCAATCGTCAGCTCCACCACGCCTAAATTAGCGCCGAAGTGACCGCCACTTTGGCCGGCAGAATACAATAAAAATAGGCGCAGCTCATCGGCCAGCTCGATCAATTGATCCTGACTAAAGCGCTTTAGGTCATTGGGGGCATCAACACTATCTAACAAAGGTGTTAGCGGGCGACTGCGAGGTATCTCTGAATAAACCTGCTGTAACGATGGCGGCTTGGGTGGGTTATTAGCAGCATCGGCGTGCGTTGATGGCGATAATGACCTAGACTGTGAGGAGTGAGGTGTCTGCTGCATAAACCGTACTTTACCTACCAATCTACTGACAAAGGCTTTAAATGCCTCAAGCGAAATCGACTTGAGAGCAGCAAGCGCGTCTTAATATATGAATTATTTACGAGTGACTTTTTGCCCATAAGCTGGTGCCAGAAAAAGCTCTATCCACTACTTGTCAAAGTCACTGCCTAGCAGAAAAACTGCAAAAGTTACTTAGTAAACAGCGAGATAAACTTACTGAATGAGCAAAGACTTGTCACTGTGTCTATTAAAATAGTATGGCATAATAGCACTTTTTTTTGCTAGCCGCTTTATTCATCGTGGCAAGTCTGTGAATTTTGTGTGATTTGCTCACAATGTCCCCATATAGGGATTATCCGCTTGCGCTCCTGCCCTACTTTAGGCTGAGTATAGCAAATATATCGGCGGTATAACGGCAACGCTATCCGCTAGCGTCAGGCTTACTATCATTTATAGTTTTATTCAGGGCTTAAATGTCATATCAATTTATTACCAGTGCTAAGCTTCCGACCACCTATGGCGTCTTTGACATCCATATGTTTGAAAATGCTGCCGGCCAAGAGCATGTGATGCTTACGGTAGGTCTGCCTGTGGTTGCGACTCCTTCTTCTGATTCTGCTGATGCCATGGCGACTGAGGGGGCTACGCATAAGACAACCTCGACGCCTAGGTCTGGGCTAGCGCCGCTAGTGCGTATCCATTCAGAATGTCTGACTGGGGATGCGTTTAGCTCGCTAAAATGTGACTGCGGCCCGCAATTAAATACGGCTATGGCCGCGATTCAACAAGCGGGCTGTGGGGCGATTCTATATCTGCGCCAAGAAGGTCGTGGTATTGGCTTGACCAATAAGATTCGTGCTTACGCTCTGCAGGATCAAGGCCACGATACTTTGGATGCCAATTTAATGTTGGGCTTGCCAGCCGATGCCCGAGTCTACGATATGTGTGGGGCTATGCTCGCGCACGTGGGCGTCGATCAAGTGCGCCTGCTGACTAATAATCCGAATAAAGTCGCCTATCTTACCGAGCATGGCATTGAGGTCACAGAACGCGTGCCTTTATTGGTCGGTGTCAATGACCATAACAGTGCCTATCTAGCGACCAAACGTGACCGTATGGGTCATATCTTTAACGAAGCGCTAGAGCCTGTGGTTGACCATCATCCGTTGTAAGCTTTCAAGCCCAACTACTAAACAGTTATATAACGTATAACAATGGCTTAGCGCCAGATAAATTGTGGCTTCTTATAATTTGATAATCCTTACCGCCTGATATGGTCATGCCGACACTCAAAGACTACTACGATTGCCCGTAAATCGTTGGTTTAACGAATCCGTAGACTGTCTACTCATCCTCCTGTTCCTCAAGCTTGGAGTCTCCTATGACTACTTCCCCTACCGCCCCAAAAGACAATGTCTCTGATCATGGTGTGCCAACTTCCGATAATATCGCACAAGTCAGAGCTTTTTTATTAGACCTGCAAGCCCGTATTTGTGCGGCTTTAGAAGCGCAAGAAGTCGCAGGTGGCGGCACGGCAACCTTTATCCCCGATGATTGGGAGCGTCCTGAAGGCGGTGGTGGTCGCTCATGCGTATTGGCCGGTGGTGAAGTGTTAGAGAAAGCAGGCGTCATGTTTAGCCATATCCAAGTGAAAAACCTGCCAGCTTCTGCCACTGCGAGACACCCCAATATTGCGGGGCGGCAAGCGCAGGCCTTGGGCGTATCGTTAGTGGTTCATCCTAAAAACCCCCACGTGCCGACCAGCCATGCCAACGTACGCTTATTCGTCGCGGAAGCCGAAGGCGAAGCGCCGATTTGGTGGTTTGGCGGGGGCTTTGATTTAACCCCGTTCTACCCGGTTTTAGAAGACTGCGTGCATTGGCATCAAGTGTGCCATGACCTCTGTGCCCCTTTCGGTGCTGGTGTCTATGACGACTTCAAACAGTGGTGTGATGAGTATTTTTATCTGCGCCACCGCGATGAGCAGCGTGGTATCGGCGGCTTATTCTATGATGATGTTAATCCGGAGAGCCGGGGTTGGGATTTCGCCACTTGCTTTGACTTTATGCAAGCCGTCGGTAATGGCTACCTGGAGGGCATAATCCCTATCTTTGAGCGCCGCCGTGACACCCCTTATACCGAGGCACAACGCGATTTCCAACTGTATCGCCGTGGCCGCTATGTTGAATACAACCTCGTGTACGACCGCGGCACCCTATTTGGGCTGCAAAGTAATGGCCGTATCGAATCTATTTTGGTCAGCATGCCACCATTGACGGGCTGGCAGTATCGCTATGAGCCGGAGCCGGGCACGCCTGAATTTGAATTGACGGACTTCTATTTAAAACCACGAGACTGGTTATCTGTAACCAAGTCCTAAGTTGGTGAGTTTTACCCCTTTGCTACTCAGCTAACAAGCCAAGGTAGCGACTAGCTAAACTCCGATAATTTTTGTCGTAATCAATAGCTTAACATTATGTTTGTTAAGCTATTGTTCGTTAGGGTAGCTTAAAAAATCATAGCCGTTATAATAGATAGACTTCATAACGTTGCCGACTGTATGCCCTACTAAGGGCTGGTCATCAAGTCGGCTAGCTCAGCTTTATTGTACAATTTTGCCGCTATAGAATACGCAGCATTTATGGGTGTACGCTACCCCTTGCCACGCTATTCTCAGCCACATAACTTATATTATAAGGAGACACTATGTCACTTTTTAAAGCCGCTTCCTTGGCGAAATCTTCGCGCTTAGCCGCGCTACCTGTTTTAGCTGCTGCCTTATTATTAGGCGCTTGTAGCTCACCGAGCAATCCGGATGTCAGCGCCCGTCAAGATATTATGAAAAACTATGGCGATGCTATGGGTGTGATGGGCGATATGATGAAAAACCCAGATACTTTTGATGCGGCTAAATTCCAAGAGCAAGCCGCTTATTTGGCGGATACGGCCAATAGCCCGTGGAAACATTTCCAAGATAAAGAAGCAGTCGGTAATGCTACCGATATGGTTTGGAGCAATGCTGCTGGCTTTACCGCCGAAGCAGAAAAATTCCAACAAGCCGCTACTGACCTGAACTTTGTCGCGCAAAATGCCAATGGTATCGCTGATGTCGGCGCTGAATTTAAAGAAGTGGGCGCCTCTTGTAAGTCTTGCCATACTGACTATAAACAAAAAGATGACTAATCTTGTTAAGTGGCTTTAAACCTTTTCACTAAAAGATAAGACAAGCTGTAAAAAGACAATACCTATTAAAAAAGACGCTTAAATTAAGCGTCTTTTTTTTATTCTGTATAAGTAGGTTTAAGGGTTTTTACAGCAATTAAGCGGCAGGTTTGGCTATTTTCTTGACTACCTTGTCTACAGAAGCGTCACTTAAATCCAAAGTACGGATTGGGAAAGGCATATTGACCCCGGCCCCATCCAAGCCTTTTTTCATCTCAACAATGACTTCGTGAATCGAGGCGACTTTATTGGCTTGGGTGCCATCATCGATAAACCAACGTACCGTTAAGTCGATAGTAGAGTCGCCAAAACCCGTCGCAATAACAGAGGGCTCAGCACGACGCGAGACCGTTTCTGCTCGATCTAAAGCCTGGAGAATAACCGCTTTTGCTGCCTCGATATCATCCTCATAACCGATACCCACAGCCACTTGCAGGCGGCGTTGCTTATACGCTGTATTAACAGTTAAGGCCGAGGTATAAAGTTGCGAATTGGGGATGACCACTTGGCGCCCATCAAAAGTTTTAATGGTAGTGGCACGGATTTTAATATCTTCTACCGTCCCTTCATAGTCGCCCGAGACAATTTGATCGCCAATACGGAACGGCTCTGATAGGAGTAATAAAATACCCGAGAGTAGATTTTGGAAGATGTCTTTAAAGGCAAAGCCAATCGCTACCGAGCCAATCCCTAACGCCCCAATGAGCTTGGCGGGAGTAAAGCCGGGTATCGCAATCACCATCGCAATCATAAAGCCGATGAATAAAATCAGCGCGCCGCCCACCCGTTGAAAGACTTTAACCAAATTACCGTGTCGGCTACGACTGCCCAATAGCTTATACACTACTTTTTTGAAGAGAGCGGACAGTCCCCAAAAAAATAAAAACACCACCAAGGCGACTAAGAAATAAGGCACTCGTGCCGCCAAATCTTGCAGTATTTGTTGACCTGACGCCGCCATGCTTTGGTACTCACTGACTTTTTGCGCGGCATTATTCGCCAAGCTTTCCTTCGCCATCCTATACTTACCTCTTAATAATGCTCATTACTTACTAGGAAATCAGCTAGCACCATACCTAAGCGATGCTAGCTGACGGTACAGAATATAACGCAGTACGGGGGAAATATAAAATATTAGCCCATTTTTTCGGCTTCAACAATCTCAATCCAATAGCCATCTGGATCTTTGATAAAAGCAATATTGTTCATCTTGCCGTCTTCTGGACGCTTTTGGAAAGTGACGTTATTAGCATCAAACCAAGCGACTGCTGCGGTTAAGTCTGGCACGGTAAAGCAAATATGGCCAAACCCTTGCGGCTCTGCATTGCCATCATGGTAGCTAAAGCCGTCTTTATCCTCAGTACCATGATTGTGGGTCAATTCTAAGATACCACGCTGACGGAAGGTATAGATGGCCAAATCGCTCTCGCCCTCAGGCAGTGCTGCACGCTCCTCGGCAGTCAGCTTGGCTAAAAAGTATAAATCAAAGCCCATCTCGTCAAACTTTTTCACACATAATAAAGTCATGCCCAACACGCCGGTGTAAAACGCTAGGGCACGCTCAGGGTCTTTGATACGCAGCATCGTATGGTTAAAAGTAAAGCCTTCGGTCTGACTAGCAATAGCTTGCACGCCAGCCGCTTGCACACTCGACTTAGGCTGTTCGATACTGGCCTGCTCAATACTGGGCTGCTCAATAGAGGTTACGTTATTTGGTTGGCTCATATAGCACCTTATAGGTTTGCAAAAACAATCATGAAAATAATGTTAAAGAATCATCATTAACAATTAATCTAATTTTTTATGTAGAGCAGATTCAAGCCCTAAAATCGGGGGAATTTCCCGAATTTAGCAGTCTAAAAATCTAACAATACCGGTGTCTAAATCGTATTCAGCGCCTACGATTAACAGCTGGCCTGAGCTTACCAAGTCTTCCAGTATTCTAGAGCCATGCTTTAGCTGACTGACGGACATGCGCGCATTGGCACGGATAGAACGATTGATCAGCTCATCGGCATCCACATCTTGTCCTGTCGCGGTCGCCAACTCATGTAAGTTATAGACGCTAGGACGAATACGATCGACGATAGATTGCAGATTTGGTGAGTAGTACTGCTCTGGATTAATCAGTGCTTCAACGCAGGCCGTGACCGCGCCACAATGAGAATGGCCCAAGACCACTACCAATTGCGTGCCAAATTTCTCAGCGCCAAACTCGACCGAGCCAATTCGAGCGGGGGCGACCACATTGCCCGCTACCCGTATCACGAATAAATCGCCAAGTCCTTGATCAAATACGATCTCTACCGGTACGCGAGCGTCCGAACAGCCTAAGATAATTGCGACTGGGTCCTGATCATTAATCAGCTCAGGACGTTTTTGCATACTAGGGTCAGGGTCGGTCAAACTGGCGACATAACGTTGGTTGCCTTCTTTGAGCATCGCCAGAGCTTCTGCTCCAGTGGTAGGACGGGGGCGTTGCGGCATGAGAATTTCCTTATTATTTATTAGAGAGCGCTTGGTATCACCGTGACCGCTGCTGCCTTGGCGTTACTCCTTAATGAAAGGGGCAGCCGAAAGGCACAGAGCGAGATGGTAGTGAAGCTTTTGGGTTAAGACTTTGGGTTAATAATTGTACCGAAATTACCCTAGATTCTCTATAGCGCATCTCCGCAATACTGTCGTACTTTCTATGCGCTATTATTGCTTTAACTAGCTCGCGCCTTAACTAGGTTAGGCGCTTACCTCTACAAATTGCCCGATGACCGCTGTAGTGATTTTGTTATAATACCTCAACAGTGAGCCAACAATGACCTGCTATGGGCCTATAAGCTCCGAGGCTATGTCGCCACTCATTCTTTGACCCACCCGCTAGCAAAGCTCGACAGGGAGCCTAATTAGTCAGGCTTTGACGCCTCACTTTTGCTTTACCCTGCACTGTTTTTTGCGCTAATTTTTAGGACTGCCCACCATGACTGACCCGCTTTCTGTGTCGGCACCGCGCCCTGACGCTACTGACTCTGATGTCTTACTCCGTATCGCTGGCATCAAAAAATCTTATGACGCTACCGAAGTCCTCACAGACATCAATTTAGATATTAAACATGGCGAGTTTCTGACCCTGTTAGGGCCTTCAGGCTGCGGCAAAACCACCTTGCTACGCTTGATTGCCGGCTTTGAGCAGCCCACAGCGGGCGCTATCTATCTGGATGGCGAGCAGATGGCCGGTCTGCCTGCGGATAAACGCCCGGTCAACACGGTGTTTCAGCAATATGCGCTATTTCCGCATATGACCGTAGCGCAAAATGTAGCGTATGGACTGAAACTAAAAAAAGTGCCCAAAGCCGAGATTAATACTCGCGTCAGTCAAGCGCTACAAATGGTGCAGCTAGAACACTTGGCCAATCGTAAACCGCAAGACCTATCCGGCGGTCAGCAGCAGCGCGTGGCCATTGCCCGCGCGGTGATCAACCGTCCGAAATTGCTATTATTGGATGAGCCCCTCTCCGCGCTCGATTATAAATTGCGCCTACAGATGCAGTCTGAGCTCAAGCGCCTACAGCGCGAGTTGGGCATTACCTTTATCTTCGTCACCCACGACCAGGAAGAGGCGCTGTCCATGTCAGACCGGATCGCCGTTATGAAAGATGGGCGCTTCCAACAGATTGGCACGCCCATTGAGATTTACGAGACCCCTGCTAACCTATTCACCGCCAAGTTCATTGGCGAGACCAATCTCTTCCAAGCCGTGGTCAAAGCGGTAAATCCTGAGCAGGCGGACTTGAATGGCAAGGTAACCAATGGCCGTATCGATGTGGAGGTCTGTGAGACGCCAGAGGGTGAGCAATGGTTACGCAATCTACGCCGTCCGGCCTTCGCCCATAAAATCCAGGTCGGTGATACCGTCAACCTGTTGCTGCGTCCAGAAGATTTACGGATTTATGACATCAATGACGCTAGCCATCAGGGCTTGCCGGGTAAAGTCGTGGAAAGTAACTATAAAGGCAGTACGCTCGACTCCATTATTCAATTGCACAATGGCCATATGGTCAAGGCCTCAGAGTTCTTTGATGAAGACGATCCTAGCTTTGATTATAAAATGGGCGAGCTGGTCAAGGTCTCTTGGGTCGATGGTTGGGAGTGGGTATTGCCTGAAGAAGAGGCTCGTGGCCCAGAGAGCTTAGCTAGCTTGAATAGCTTGCCAGCGGCCTCTACTGGTCAAGGGAGCGACGGCTCATGAGTGCTAAATCGCAAGCAAAAAGCCCCTTTCGCACCGCCACCTTATGGCTGATTTGGACTTGGCTCATCGTCTTTGCGTTATTGCCAAATATCCTAGTCATCGCGACCAGCTTTCTCTCGCGTGATACCGTAGACTTTATCAGTCTGCCCGTGACGATTGATAGCTATCGCCGCATGCTCGATCCGCTGTATCTCGAGGTGTTCGTACATTCGTTATGGATGGCGGGTATCACCACCGTGCTGTGCCTACTTTTTGGCTATCCGTTTGCTTGGTTGGTCTCTAAAGCTAATCCACGCTGGCAGCCCCTGCTCATGATGATGCTCATCTTGCCATTTTGGACCAACTCTTTAGTGCGGACTTATGCGCTTAAGTTGTTATTTGCCAATAATGGTTTGATTAATAAGCTGCTATTAACCTTAGGCATTGTCGATAAACCGCTCGATATTTTGTATACCCAAGGCGCGGTCATCGCGGGTCTGACCTATCTGTTATTTCCCTTTATGGTGCTGCCGTTATACGCCGTATTTACCGATTTACGTGACGATATGCTGTTGGCCTCCAAAGACTTGGGCGCCTCCAAACTGCAGACCTTTTGGCATGTGGTGCTGCCGCTAACCACGCCGGGGGTGATCTCTGGCGTACTGTTGGTGCTACTGCCTGCTATGGGCATGTTCTATGTGGCCGATATTTTAGGCGGCGCGCGCAACCTACTCGTCGGTAACGTCATCAAAAACCAGTTCTTAGATGCTCGTGACTGGCCGTTTGGTGCCGCTGCTAGTGTGCTCCTGACGCTAGCCATGGCGATATTGCTGTGGGCGTACTATGCGAGCAGTCGCCGGATTGGCAAAACTGATTTTAACGAGGTGGCGTAATGTCAGATATTAATAGTAACAGTGCCGCTCCTACCCCCATGCCCGCAGCTACTAAAGCGGCGCGTAAAGGTAAAAAATCAGGCGGTGGCTCTTTAGGCTTCTTTGGCCGCAGCTATTTAGGGTTTATCTATGCCCTACTGTACCTGCCCATTATTATCTTAGTCATCATGTCGTTTAATAAATCGAAGATTGGCTATAACTGGGGCGGCTTTAGCCTCAAGTGGTACGAGTCTTTATTTAACAACCAAGCGATGGTCGATGCTTTTTTACATTCGATTTGGTTGGGATTGGCTGCGGCCACCATCTCCACCTTGATTGGCACCTTGACCGCATTGGCGTTACACCGCTATGACTTCCGCGCTAAAGGGCTGCTCAACGGCTTATTATTCGTCCTGATGATGTCACCTGAGATTGTGTTGGCGATTTCGCTATTGGCGCTGTTCTTATTGGTCGGTTTACAGTTGGGCTTTGTCTCTTTGTTAATTGCTCATATTACTTTCTGCCTGCCGTTCGTAGTGATTACTGTTTTTGCTCGTTTGAGCAGTTTGGATGAGCGCTTAATGGAAGCAGCACGTGATTTGGGCGCTAGCGAATCTACTATGGTACGTACCGTCTTGATTCCTGTCATTTTCCCTGCCGTAATGGCCGGTTGGTTATTGGCCTTTACCCTATCGCTTGACGATGTGGTGGTGTCGACTTTCGTCACGGGGCCGAGCTATGAAATCTTACCGCTACGTATTTATTCTATGGTGCGGGTCGGCCTAAAACCTGAGGTCAATGCTATCGGTACCTTACTGTTGGGCGCCTCGTTAATCTTGGTCGTGATTTCGCAGCTGCTTATGCGCAAACGCTAACATCCTATCAGTAAGCTATCAGCAGGCAACTATTAAGCAGATAAATAAAACACGGATTAAAAATAAAGGGCTATAACAGCTACACGGTTATAGCCCTTTTTACTGGCTAGGATTAGGTGACAATATAACGGTCCATAATCGGTGTTAATAACGACCAGGCGCTACACATTTTGTCTAAGTCCTAACGCTGAGCATATTTGAATGAAAATCAGCTTAATATAGTTTATAATGAATACCATTCACCTTAGATGGTATTTTTAATCTTCAATAATGCTTTGGACTGGCCGCGCGTATGTTAGAACTTCGACACTTAAAAACCTTGACCGCCCTTAGAGCCCATGGCTCCTTAGCCGCCGCTGCCGATGAGCTGCATGTCACCGCTTCAGCCGTTTCTCACCAATTAAAAGAACTAGAAAACTACTACGATATTAGCTTGGTAAATCGCCGTACCCGTCCCTTAACCTTTACTCCAGCGGGCAAAGCTGTGCTCAAGCTCGCGGACAGTGTGTTGCCACAAGTCACGCGGACGAAAGCGAATTTAAAACGTTTGGCCCATGGGCAAGCCGGTAGGTTGCGCTTAGCTTCGGAATGTCACAGCTGTTTTGATTGGCTGATGCCTATTCTCAATCAATACCGCTGCGATTGGTCCGATGTCGAACTCGACTTTGCCACAGGCTTTGAGCCTGAGCCGCATCATTTGTTATTGGAAGGGGATATTGACCTGCTGATTACCACCAGTAATTTACCGATTGCTGGAATTGATTATCAGCCGCTCTTTGAATACGAGAGCCGGCTAGTACTGTCGCCGACCCATCCGTTAGCAGCAGAGACCACTACAATAGCACCGAGCCAATTGACCAGTGAAACCTTGATTGCTTATCCGGTAGAGGCCAAACGCTTAGATATTATCGCTCAATTTATGACCCCAGCCAAAGCCAGCTTTAAACAGATACGCACGACGGATCTTACCGCGATGTTAATTCAGTTGGTAGCGAGCGAGCGTGGTATAGCCGCCCTTCCTGATTGGGTAGTGGCAGAATATGAGAAAAAAGGTTGGGTGGTGTCGCGACCCTTGGGCAATGGGGTTTATTGTCAATTGTATGCCGCAACCCGCACTTCGAGTCGCGATACCGCTTATATGCAAGGGTTTGCGAGCTTAT
>Ga0098065_1000544_pt1 | contig 17235 bp, 14 predicted proteins | sample 25_taG_FD_75062 | JGI IMG/M metagenome (GOLD analysis project Ga0098065, IMG submission 75062) | Marine viral communities from Cariaco Basin, Caribbean Sea - 25_WHOI_OMZ | ecosystem: Environmental > Aquatic > Marine > Oceanic | place: Caribbean Sea: Cariaco Basin | collected 2014-11-08 | reverse complement strand
TTTTTTCTCTTTTGGTTTAAACATGGCTAGCATACGCTCCGTTACGGCAAAGCCACCAAAAATGTTAATACTGGCCAAAAACACGGCAAACGCACCCAATAGGCTGGTCGCAGTAATTGTCTCACCACCAATATTAACGGTCTGCAGCATAGCGCCGACGATAACGATACTTGATAGTGCATTGGTCACCGCCATAAGTGGCGTATGTAACGCAGGGGTCACGCCCCAAACCACATAATATCCCACAAAAATCGCTAGTACGAAAATCGTAAAGATAGCGACAAATGGGGTGGCGGTAGCGACTGCGCCATCAGTGGCGACTGCTAAGACAGTGGCAATCATCTTGTTCTCCTAAATTCGGTAGCTATTATGGTAGATAGCCTCGTAATATCCCTAAAATACGGCAAGCGAGCTTCTGAGCAATGGCTCGGGCTGCTAACGTTTCTGTAGTCTTACCTGACTGGCGTGAGTAACCGCTAGTGCGCCCTGAATCTCGTCATCCATATTGACTGCTAAATTCGGTGCACCGCCTGCTTGCTCGTTGTCTTTGTCTACTAAAGTGGTAATAAAGTTGACGAGGTTATTGGCATATAAGTCTGAGGACTGCGCCGCCAACAGCGCTGGAATATTGGCCGCACCAATGATACGTACGCCGTTATCCGTCATTACGGTGTCACCAGAGACCGTGCCTTCGACGTTACCACCAGTACTGGCAGCCATGTCGAGGAGTATCGAACCGGCTTTCATCTTATCGATGGTCGCTTTATGGATAAGGCGCGGTGCATTGCGGCCTGGAATCTGCGCGGTAGTAATAATGATGTCCGCATTAGAGACAGCTTTATCCACGACCGCCGCTTGATCCTTCATATATTGCTCAGAAGGTGTCCACGCATAACCACCGGTAGATTTGGCTTTTTCTTTCTCTTCTTCGCTCATCGGCACATCTAACCATTTACCGCCGAGTGACTCGACTTGCTCACGGACAGAAGGACGTAGATCACTGGCTTCTACCACAGCACCGAGACGCTTAGCTGTAGCAATAGCCTGTAGTCCTGCTACGCCGACTCCTAGAATCACAACTTTCGCAGGCTTTACAGTACCAGCTGAAGTCATAAACATTGGGAAAGGTCTAGCGTATTCGTTGGCGGCCATAAGTACTGCTTTATAGCCAGCAAGGTTGGCTTGCGACGACAACACATCCATATTTTGCGCACGCGATAAGGTACGCGGCAGCATTTCCATGGCATAGGCAGTCACGCCCTGCTGAGCATAAGCATCCAGATTGGTGTTGCGATACGGGTCTAACATACCGACCACCATCTTGCCTGCCGTCAATTGACTGATTTGCTCAGGACTGAGGTCGTGAACGACGGTAATAATATCGGCCTGTGTTAGCACATCCGAGTCCGTAGCGGCGATAGCAGCCCCTGCCTCTTGATAAGCGCTATCGGTATAGTAGGCTTCGCGTCCTGCGCCCGACTCTACAATGACCTCAAAGCCAAGTTTACGCAGTTTTTTGACAGCGTCTGGGGTTAGGGCTACTCGTTTTTCATGGGCTTCTGTAACATTAATGACGCCGATTTTCATACAGGCTCCTTGCGTTCTTGACTTTTATACATTAAAAAAACCTTTGGTCACAATAGGGCAAACTAAAGGTTATCAATTTAATAAATGGTTATGCTGATACCATCATTGTTATTTATTATAGTAACAGTGTTTTGGAATTATCATTGATAATAAATGACTGCTAAGTTATAGAAACAATACAGTTGTACACAAAATAGTTACAACTTTATGATATTACTGTATTTTTTATTATTTTATATCCGCTAAAAAATAGTGTTAAAACAGCGAAGTTCTTTAATTTACATTGGCTTATAGGCATTTTTACTGGCTTGCAATGCTAATAGTGGCTTTCAATGCTAGTAGAGGCTTTCAATGCTAGTAGAGGCTTTCAATGCTAGTAGAGGCTTGCAATGCTGCTAGTAATGGCTCTCAATGCTAATAGGGGCTTTGAAATCTTAAAAACTTACCTTTAGTTTTTCCGAGATGCAGCCCGTTGCTCACTTGGTTATACTTGAGGTCTACTCTAAATTGATTTTTATACAGACTACTAAATACAACAGTAATAACTCATTCTTCTTAAGCACCCTCTCTATTACTCAAATAATTATCCAAGGATATGCTATGTATTTCGTCCTCTCGCCGGCCAAGAGCCTCAATGAATCAGACGCCATCCCCGTCAATGTCGGCAACTACTACAGCCAACCTGAATTGATTGCCCACTCACAAAGTTTGATGCAGACCCTCAAGGCCAAAGAGCCTATCGACTTACAAGAGCTGATGAGCATTTCCGACGATTTGGCCCAACTCAATGCCCAGCGTAATCAAGACTGGGCTTGGAGTGAAGATCAACCCTTTAGCGATAGCAATGCTAAACCTGCGGGCTATCTGTTTGACGGCGATGTTTATACTGGTCTGGATATGTATGGCATGGATAAAGACACGGTCATTTACGTCAATGAGCACTTGGGTATATTGTCCGGCTTATATGGCGTACTAAAGCCTTTAGACTTAATTCAGCCGTATCGTTTAGAGATGTGTACCAAACTCAAAAATGAGCAAGGTGATAACCTGTATGAATTCTGGGGCGAGCACATTACTAAGGTGATCAATGCGCGCATGGCGGAGATTACTAGTCAGGGTAGCGACAAAGTCCTGATTAACTTGGCGTCAAACGAATACTTTAAGGCCGTGAAGAAGAAGACACTAGAGGCGGATATCATCACGCCACGCTTTGAAGATGAGAAGAATGGCACCTATAAGGTAATTAGCTTTTATGCTAAAAAGGCGCGCGGTCTGATGGTGAAATATGCAGCGGATCATAAGCTGACTAAGGCTGATCAGTTGAAGGACTTTGATTTAGCGGGTTATCGTTATAATAGTGAGGCGTCAGATGATAAGACTTGGGTGTTTAAACGTGCTGAGGCAGATCAGTAGCACTACACCTGACCCGCAGCTACTAGCTTAAATATATTTTTTCAAACATAAAAAAACCCCGATAAGCCAAAGCCTACCGGGGTTTTCTATTGCTAAACACTATACTTTAAAAGCTATAGTATTGGGCATTGAGGGTAAAGGGGCTGATTACATCATGCCGCCCATACCACCCATGCCGCCCATACCACCGCCCATGCCAGCCATTGGGTCATCTTTCTCTGGCTTGTCAGTGATCATAGCTTCAGTGGTTAGCATTAGGCCCGCTACAGAAGCCGCATGCTCTAGTGCAGAACGAGCCACTTTAGCAGGGTCAAGGATACCCATCTCGATCATGTCGCCGTATTCGCCAGTAGCAGCGTTGTAACCATAGTTACCAGTACCATTTTTCACTTCGTTAACCACTACTGAAGCTTCTTCGCCAGAGTTAGTTACGATTTGACGTAATGGAGCTTCCATCGCACGGCGAAGGATGTTGATACCCGCGTTTTGGTCATCATTGTCGCCACGAAGTTCGCTTAAAGCGCCCATCGCACGGACTAGAGCAACACCACCACCAGGGACTACGCCTTCTTCAACCGCAGCACGAGTGGCATGTAGCGCATCGTCAACACGGTCTTTCTTCTCTTTCATTTCAGTTTCAGTCGCTGCGCCAACTTTGATAACGGCAACGCCGCCCGCTAGCTTAGCGATACGCTCTTGAAGCTTTTCTTTGTCATAGTCAGAAGTAGACTCTTCTGCTTGACGACGGATAGACTCAACGCGATTTTCGATGTCCGCTTTTTGACCAGCACCATCAACGATTACAGTGTTTTCTTTACCGACTGTAATTTTCTTCGCAGTACCTAGCTGTTCGATAGTAGCCGTCTCTAAGCTCATGCCGACTTCTTCAGAGATAACTGTACCGCCAGTTAGTGTAGCGATGTCTTGCAACATTGCTTTGCGACGATCGCCAAAACCTGGGGCTTTAACCGCACAAGTTTTTAGGCCGCCACGCATGTTGTTCACTACTAGAGTCGCCAACGCTTCGTTTTCTACGTCTTCAGCGATGATTAGCAACGGCTTGCTTTGTTGCATAACTTGCTCAAGTAATGGCACGATCTCGCGGATGTTGCTGATTTTTTTGTCAACTAGCAAGATGAATGGGTTTTCAAATTCAGCAGTTAGGCTGTCTTGCTTGTTAGCAAAGTATGGGCTGATGTAACCACGGTCAAACTGCATACCTTCGACGACTTCTAGCGTGTCTTCAAAGCTAGAGCCTTCTTCAACAGTGATAACGCCTTGTTTGCCTACTTTCTGCATAGCTTGCGAAATCAACTCACCAATTTTGGTGTCTGAGTTAGCAGAGATTGAACCGACTTGAGCGATAGCTTTTTCGTCATCAGCAGGAGTAGATAGTTGATGGATTTGCTCAACAGCAGCGCGAACGGCTTTATCAATACCGCGCTTAAGATCCATTGGGTTCATGCCCGCTGCGACCGACTTCATACCTTCTTGTAGGATAGACTGAGCCAATACAGTAGCGGTAGTCGTACCATCACCAGCCACATCGTTAGTTTTGCTAGCGACTTCACGGACCAATTGTGCGCCCATATTTTCAAACTTGTCTTCTAGTTCGATTTCTTTAGCTACCGAAACACCATCTTTAGTGATCGTTGGGGCACCAAAAGACTTATCGATTACTACGTTACGACCTTTAGGGCCAAGCGTTACTTTTACTGCGTCAGCTAGGATGTTTACGCCATCCATCATTTGCTTACGGGCGTGTGCGCCAAATTTTACATCTTTTGCCATGAGAATAAACTCCAATTATTATGAATGATTCTGTCAAATTGACTTAAATAGGGTTATAAATTTTTATCAGGTTACGGACTACCATTAAAGGCTGCCCAGTATTAACCTTCTAAAACGCCCAATACGTCAGACTCTTTCATGATAAGTAGCTCTTCACCGTCAACTTTGACCGTTTGACCTGCGTACTGACCGAAAAGGACTTTGTCGCCAACGTTGACGTCTAGAGCGCGGACATCACCGTTTTCACGGATTTGGCCATTACCAACAGCTAGGACTTCGCCTTGTGATGGTTTTTCTTGCGCCGATCCTGGCAATAAGATACCACCGGCAGTTTTTTGCTCTTCTTCCAAGCGGCGGACGACAATACGGTCATGTAAAGGACGAATATTCATCAATATGACTCCAAATTAAGTTTTAGTTAGATTAAGTGGCCTAGTCCAATAATGTGGCTAATATTTTTAGAATAAAAATAGCGAACATCTCAGCTTAGGCTTGCCATCAAAAATGGGGGCAATAGCGGTTCGGTTCAAGGTCAACCGTGTGAAATTTTATAAAATAGTCGCTAATTTTTCTCTTTCTTCTCTCTTTCATCGACTAAAGACTAGGCCATGACTGCCTTTGCTGCTATCTGCCCTAAATTAAAAGGCTTAGCTACCGTCATTCATAGCCATGATAGGGATGAAAATATCGCTATATCTTGCCATTATGGGAATTATTTTACGTTGCTCACAGGGCGTTACCCCGCGGTAAGGTCAGCAATAACCCCCTACAAGACACTAATATCTCAGCCCTTGAAAATGTAACAGAATATGACCATTAAGAGGTTGTCTGTTTATATAACTGCTTATAAAAACCCCTAATATTTTTTAGAAGGATCAACCATGTCGACTATTTTTAAAAATACTTTATTACGCAGTACGGCTGCTGCTGCCGTGATTGGAGCTATGACTATGACTGCCCCTACGCTCGCCAGTGCGAAAAACATCCAACCTAGTACGGCTGACTATAGCTTTACTATCGAAGATAAATATAAAGGCACGGCTACTCGCACGCTGACCAACTCGGGTAACGCTTGGAAATACAATATGAGCGCCCGTGTTGCTGGTGTGGCCTCCGCCTCACAGAGCAGTAGCTTTAGCTTATCCGGTACCAGTGTAATCCCTAGCAATGCTAATACCACCTATAAAGTCTTTGGTATTGGCCGCACTCATAAGCTCAGCTTTAACCCGAGCAAAAAACAGGTTGTGAGCAACTATAAAGGCAAATCGCAAACACTATCGATGCCGCAACAAGCCTTTGATGATTTAAGTTTAGAGGTGCAAATTCGTCAAGATTTACTCAATGGTAAATTCTCTGGCAACTACTATATGGCCAAGAAAGACAAAGTAGAAAAGACTCCGTTTAAGAAGTCAGGCTCTGCTAAGATTACGGTGCCCGCTGGTACCTTTGATACTGTCCGTGTTGATCGGGTCCATGATGACAATAGCCGCTCGACCAGCTTTTGGTTAGCCCCGAGCTTAGATTACCTACCGGTAAAAGTAAGCCAAGTTAACGATGGTAAAAAAATGGACTTGGAATTAACTAAAATTCGCTAAGCCCTTTTTAAATCCTCCCTAGCCCTCCTTTAATAAAGGAGGGGGAAAATCCTCCCTAACCCTGAGTCAGGAAATAGCAAAGCACTGCTTTACCCTGATGCAAGACAAGAGCTATGCTCACGTAGCTAATAAAGGAGGGGGAAAATCCTCTATATTAGATAGATGGTCTCCATACTGCATAAGAGAAATACTTAATCATATGCTGTGTCCTAAAATGACAAAAAGCCCCGCTAATAGATAGTGGGGCTTTTTAGGTCTAGTGATTATTACGGTAATAAGGAAAGGTAAAAACTATTCGCCCACCTTATTCATCGAAGGCAAACGCTTGGTCAAGATAAACAACCAAGTATTAATTAAGAATAACAGCACGAAATCTATGCCATATATCCATAGTACGGATAAATCAACGGCATAAGCGCGCGCAAAAATAACTACCCCACTCGCGCCCAGATAGACTAACGTGAGCATACTGCCAATGAGCAACACGTAAGGCGACGTGCCCTTAAAGATTGCTGGAGTCATAACAAACGCAGGGATTAGCCATAAAGCTTGCCAAGCAATGCCGCCGAGCATATCAGGATGCTGCGGGCTCAATAGCGCAATTAAGATAGGCAGTGCTATGAGTCGATAGCCGAGCCAAGCTGCCCATACCGTCCGCAGTCTTTTTTGAATGAGCGCGATAGGTTTACTGACTTTACCCTGCCCTTTGGCAGCTGATGGCACCGGGCTGGTTGGCGGCGTAGTGCTCGCATCTTTCATGACGATAACTTCCTAATGATTATTGCTAAGAGCGTACAGCCGACGTGCTGCTTAATAATTTTTACTGACTACTATTTATTACTACTCACCACTAGCGCTAGGCTAGTCGCTAGTTATTTCCACTTGGTATCTACTAATGCTTTAGCAGCAATCGCTAGACGGCGACCTTGCGCAATCGCTAAACCACGCTCATCAGCCGTAACCGGTTGGTCGTGTCCTGCACCACTGACATGCGAGGCACCATAAGGCGTGCCTCCACGGTTGGTACGGTTTAAGCCGGGCTCAGAATAAGGAATGCCTAAGATCATCATGCCATGGTGCAATAGCGGCAACATCATCGTCAGCAGCGTGGTCTCTTGGCCGCCGTGCATTGAACCGGTAGCGGTAAAGACACAGGCGGGCTTATTCTGCAAATTGCCTGCCAGCCAAACGGTGACGGTATTGTCCCAAAAATACTTCATGGGCGCGCCCATATTACCAAAATGCGTAGGGCTGCCTAATGCTAGACCCGAGCACTCTTTTAAATCTTCCATAGTGCAATATAAGTCACCCTCTTCTGGGATAGCCGGTTTGGCGACTTGGGTTTCAGCAGAGACGGCAGGGACGGTACGGATGCGCGCGGTCATACCGCTGTCTTCTATCCCTTGCGCGATGGCATAGGCGAGTGACTTAGTCGTACCATGGCTAGAGTAGTAAAGGACAAGTACGTAAGGCTGTGCGGCAGTCGGTGAAGTCGTCATAAGCAGTCATCCTGAAATCATATGGTATATTTATGCAGCTGTGGTTATATTAGTGATTATAGCAGTGGTTAAGTTAGTGGCCAGAAAGTCTTTAAATTTAATAATTTAGGCTAATAAAAAGCCAGCCCATACGCTCTAGAGTGGGCCTATACACTCGCTAGTAAACTACTGCGCCATTATGCCCGAGGGCGAGGCTCGCTTGCAAAGTCTAATCTAGATAATTGTAACTATATTGGCGGAGTACAGCAGACATAATTTTGCTAAACTACGCTCACTTTTTATTGAATTGAATATTTTGAGCCATGAATAATTTACTCCAAAAACTGCCTTTTTTTAACAAGCCTTGGTTTCAGTTTATTCGCTTTCTGTTGAGGCACTTTACTGAAGATGACTGCCAACAAAAAGCGGCCTCGTTGACCTACACCACCATGTTGTCAATCGTCCCTATATTGACCGTCCTATTGATGATTTTATCTTCGGTACCGGCATTAGAGACCGTACGGGCGCAAATTTATAGTGTTATTTATAGCAACCTATTACCGCAGTCTAGCGTACAAGTTAGCCAGTATATTAATGACTTTGCTGAAAAGTCGACCAACTTGACCGCTGTCGGTATTATCGCGCTATTCTTCACCACCATTATGACCCTGACTACGATTGAAAAAGCCTTTAACCAAATCTGGCGGGTAGAAGATCGCTCGGGTGGCTTTAAGAGTATCTTACGCTATTGGACTATCGTGACTTTAGGCCCCTTAGTTTTAGGGACTGCTTTTATTGCCTCTAGTGCCGTACAGAGCCTAAGTTTTTTAAATCAGCAAGTCGCTGGTTACGGGATTGACTGGTCATTTTGGGTGCAAGTGGTCTCTATCATTGTGACTATGGCCGGCTTCATTGGCATGTATTGGTTTATCCCTAAAGCCCGCGTACCTGTTAAGAATGCCGCTATTGCTGGGGTATTCGTCACCATCGTTTTTGAGCTACTCAAGCATACGTTTGGCGTAGTGATGGCGAACTTCACCAGTTATGAGGCCATCTACGGGGCTTTTGCCGCGCTACCAATTTTCCTACTCTGGATTTATCTGTCGTGGAACCTTATCTTACTTGGGGTTGAGATTAGCTATACCTTGACTATCTTTGAGACCAAAGAAGTGTATCCGCGTCATCCACTGCTCAGTTTGCTGGATATGCTCAACGTGGTCTATAGCCATCATCAGCGTGGTGAGTCGGTCAGCGAACAACAACTGCGCGATGTGTTAGGCCGTAAAGAGTTGCCCAAATGGTATACCTATTTAAACTACTTACAAGATAGCGATTTAATCACTATTACCGAAGAAAACGATTACGTCCTCAAGCGTGATTTAAATCAGATGAGCTTATGGGACTTTTACCGCACGCTGCCTTATCCCTTACCGATTAAAGATGAACTCGATGAGATGGATGAAAACGATATGCAGCCGTGGTTAGGGTTACTGGTTGAGCATTTCACCAACACCGAAGCCTATGCCAAACAGGAGCTGGATTTATCTTTAGCCACTATCTTTGCCCATAGTGAGCCGCGCAAAAAGTCCAACTCAAAAAACACTTTTGCGGGTCAGAAACAGCCCCATGGTAAACTAGATAAGATGGCCGATGCAGAAGCTTTTGAGCGTGATGCGGATCTCGTCACCGACAATTATGACCGTGAAATCGTGATTCCTGATGGCTCAGAAGATAAAAACTCAACACGGGGTAAAACACAGACTGGCAACCGCAGCAGAGCTATAGCGGCACCTGCTGGTGGTAGTGGCAATATTATTACTGAGGCGGATAATCCTGAAAGGTCATAATGCTTTAGAGCGCACCGGTTCCTTAGAGCGCATCAGTTAAGGGCTATTTTTTCCATCTTGTAGGGTAATCAATTGTGGGCGGTCTATCTGGGTATAGGTCGCCCTTTTATTTTCTATTGCAAAATTCTTTTGCTGATAACTCATACAGCACTCTTAGCTCTAGTCCCTTGTTAATAAAACTTATTTATTGCTTCGCCTTCATCTTCATGCGGTACAGCAAGGTTTTTATGACTCTGATTTGTAGATTATTGCTGATATTTTCGGGGTTTTTTTGCTAGTATCTTCCTAATCTATGCTTAATCTATATAAACTCCTTGCGTTTGAACCGGTCTACTTTACGCCTGTCATTCCTTAATCATTGACCCACAGAGACCATTTGCATGTCATCTACTGCCAGTCTGACCGTCCTAGAAGTCGGCGCCATATTTTTGACTATTACCGCCTTACTCTCTTATATCAACCATCGTTTTATTGGACTGCCGACCACTATTGGCGTCATGGCTATCTCTTTAGTCGTCTCTATCGTGGCGATATTTTTGGGATTATTAGGCTTTGATCAGCTAATCGATTATGAGGTAGGCCTACTCGCCCAACTCGACTTCACCGAAGTTTTGCTCGACGGTATGTTGTCCATGCTGCTATTCGCCGGCGCGCTGCACGTCAATATTGGCGATTTACGCCGTTATAAATTGCCCATCGGTATTTTGGCCTGCCTAGGTACTATCCTTTCTGCGGTATTAATTGCTGGTGCAGTTTACTTAGTCCTGCCGCTACTGGGATTTGAGCTTTCCTTTATTTGGTGTTTGCTGTTCGGTGCTTTGATTTCCCCTACCGATCCTATTGCAGTGATGGGCATCTTAGCCTCTGCCGGCGCGCCAAAAAGCTTAGAGACGGTGATTGCAGGTGAGTCCTTATTTAACGATGGTATCGGCGTAGTTATCTTTGTCATTCTGCTAGGTATCTTGGCTAGCGGTGACATCCCCACAGCTGGGCATATCGGCCACAGTTTATTGGTTGAAGCCGGTGGTGGCATCTTATTCGGTATTATTTTAGGCGCTATCCTCTATTATCTACTTAAAAGTATCAACAGCTATCAAGAAGAGGTGTTGTTAACTTTGGCTGGAGTATTGGGCGGTTATGCGCTCGCCAGCCACTATCATTTATCGGGGCCACTCGCCATGGTGATGATGGGACTGATGCTGGGCAACCAAGGCCGCGCTTACGCTATGAGCGATGAGACCCGCCATTATGTGGATTTATTTTGGGAACTAATTGATGAGATTTTAAACGCTATTTTGTTTGTATTAATTGGTTTAGAAGTCGTCATCATTGCTTTTTCGGTGAATCTATTCATTGCTGCAGGTCTGGCTATTATTATTGCTTTAGTCGCCCGCCTTATCGTGGTTGGCTTGACCACCAAGACCTTTAGCCAACAGCTAGAGCTGCCCAAAGGGGCGTGGAAAGTCCTCACTTGGGGCGGCCTGCGTGGGGGCATCTCAGTCGCTTTGGTGCTGCAATTGCCGAGTGGGTCTGAGCGTGATGTCCTATTGGCATTGACCTATGCTATCGTGATTTTCTCTATCTTAGTGCAAGGTTTGACTATTGGTAAAGTGGCTAAATTAGTGGGGCCTAGCCGAACTAAGACTTTGTCTAATTAAGTGAGATTGATTTATAGATACAACATTTCATAATCTGTGCCTACTAGAAGCATTATTAGAACAATAACTCTCCATAAAAAAAAGCGCCGTCCTGACTAGGGTGGCGCTTTTTTAATTTCGATAACATTATGAAAATGGAACAGCTCTTATAAAGCTAAATCAAGCCTTTACGTTTCATATTGCGGTAAACAATAATGACGATGACAATATTTAAAACAAAGATAAAGACATTAAACCAATCTAACGGATTCACAATTAAATAATACAGCTCAAGCGGAATAAAAATACCGTAGCCGACCACGCTATACCAATAGGCCCAAGTCTTATCTTTCCACAGACCATAGGCTTCGATAAAGCGCAGACTCGCATACCCCAAAATAATACCCACGAACAGCTGCCAATGCACGCTAGCTTTTAGAGCAGAGGCCACCACGCTATCAACTTGCGCAATCAGCAGTTGCCCAAATTCTTTGCGCCATAAAGCCGTGGCATTGCTCAGCCAAGTGTTTAAATCCCGATGCTTGAGCCACAGTAACCAAGCCGCAATGAGCGCCCCTACCCCCTTAAAAATCTCGTAGATGGCGACGGCTTGTATAGAGCGGCTGGCAGGCGTTAGAGCACTATCGGTTAGCGGCGGCTCAAGAGTACTCGGGTGGTTAAGCGCAGTATTATTAGCTAGGGGGCTCGAATTTACAGTCTCATCGCTGGGCGCTAGTAGCGGTGAGGTTTTCGGCGCAGCACGTTGCTTCGATGACTCAACGTGCTCGGACGGTCTCTCAGTCAAAAAGTGTCTCCACGACTCGGCCATTGAGCTGTTGGCCGATAAAAGGCGTATTCTTCCCTTGAGAATACATAGTCTCTGCGCTTACTTGCCACTCATACGCAGGGTCTACGATAATCGCACCGCCAATTTTTTCATAGGCAGCACTGATACCAGCAATCTTCGCTGGGTTGGTAGAAATCTTTTCGACCAGCATCTCTGGCGTTAATACATCTTCTGCTACTAAGCGACAAGCCAGTGCCATAAAGGTATCAAAGTTGGAGATACCAGGCGTGGTCTCAGCAAACGGGGCTTTTTTAGCCGTCACATTCAAAGGTTCATGATGACTACAGATGGCGTCGATCGTGCCATCTGCTAAGCCATTGCGTAACGCTTGCTGATCAGTATTACTGCGCAATGGTGGTAAGACATAGGCCAACGCATTAAAGCCTTCAATATCATCATCGGTCAGATGCAACTGATGCATTGCTACGTCGCAAGTAACCGGCAACCCTTTGCTTTTTGCCCAACGCATCAGCTCTACTGACGACTTACAAGACAATTGGCTAAAATGGGCAGATATACCGGTTTCTTCGACCATCAGCAGCTGCTTAGATAACGCTACGGTTTCAGCAATCCAAGGAATCCCTTGCAGACCATGGAACGAAGCGATATAACCCTCATGGGCTACCCCGCCTGCCGCTAAGCTAGGCTCATTCGGATAAAAGAATACTTTTAAGCCAAAAGTTGCCGCATATTCAAGCGTGCGTAGCATCACCAATGAGTTAGCAAAAGGCTTGCCCGCATTGGTCACTGCAATACAACCGCCTTGCTGTAGACCGGCAACGTTAGCCGGGCGCTCGCCTTCTAGCCCTGCCGTCAGTGCTCCTAATATATGCAAATAGATACCACCGTCTTGTAGGGCACGCTCGCGTAAGCCTTTTAACAGCGAACCGTTTTCTAGCACGGGATTGGTATCGGGTGGCAGTACCACATGTAAGAAACCGTTTTTACGCGCTGCACGACCTTCTGACTTTAGCGTGCCGTGTTGCTGACTGCCGGGCTCACGTAGGCGCGCGCACAGATCTACCAATGGTGGCATTAGCCAATGGTTGGGCTTATCAGGTAGGTTAGCTGGCGTCGTGAAGTTATTTGGGAGTAAGTTTTGCATAGGGTGCCTGTATTGTTCAAATGACTAATAAAATTTGAGTAAATAATATGACTTATACTAATTTGCTCGGCTTAACCTATCTACCTGCTTTACTATATCTGGCAATCTGTGATTACCCGAAAGCTGACTAACAAGTGCTTTAGCTTTTGTTACATCAATACCAATGCTTGTGACATACAAAGGGTGCTTGCTGCTAACCCGAAACACAGTATGGCTTTCAGTAACTCCCTTAAAACCTTGCTTAGCAATACCTAGAACTGGCTTTTTATCCGCCAAATTATCATATAGATATTTACCTAGTCCTGCCTGCTCTAATCCATCCAAATAAACATAACCATCAATAATGATACAGTCATAAGGCTGATTAATCTGTTCAAGCAACGCTAAGATACAGGGCAGTTCTCTTTTATAAAATTGTCCCGATTGATAAGGGGCTACTCCATTAACTTGAGTAACATGCTAGCTCAAAATCTTATGGACTTTAATGCCCTCAAATCGTATTGCTGCTACGATAGCTATGCTGTCACTACTACCTTCATCTCCTGAAGAATAATAGGTGTCAGTTATCAGATATATCATAAGCATTAGCATTATCATCTAGAATAATGATTGACCTTAATCTCAGTATCATTTCTCTTGACGAACGGGCAAAGCTTTAATTTATCAATTTCGCCTTCTAAATAGCCACCTGATAAGAATAGGTTTTGCAGGTTAGGCCAAGTCTGACCTGATAAAAATAGATCAGTGAATGAATAATCCATATTATTAGAATGAGTATCTTTATAACCCTCAAAAGGGTAAATTTGCGGTTCTTCTATCTCTAAATTTAGCGATACAATATTTAATACTGGAAAGTATGAATTCAACAAATTATCCAATGTCTCTTGAGTGATGTAGCCACCATTTATTCCTGTCATATCGTCATCTAGTATAATATGCAACTGCTGTAAATTTTTTAGTTTAATAGGATAGTTGAGCTCGAAAGAACCATATAAATTCAACTCCTCTAAGTTGGGCATATTTTCTAAAATCACAGTAATGTCACCTAATCTGCCATATAAACAATGAGCATTACATAGCAGCTCCCAGACACCTAGCTCTAATGTCTTAAGATTTGGATATTCAGCATTGGATAAAATTTCGACTATTTTTCGATAATCAATCATACCGTAACGCCTGGTACTATCCGATGAGTCACCAATACTTAGCTTTTCCACAGTAGCGGTATAAGGTGATTTGACAAAAGCTTCTATAAGAGACTGTCCCTCTGAACCTAAGTAACAGTTAAACTCCTTTATAATCTTAGGTAGCTTAGTGTTTTCTGAAGTTCTGGAAGAAATACCGAAATTACAAACTTCTCCAATTTGTCTAATAGACTCAGGAACTTCCAAAACCATATTTTGAAAATAATCTATTTGTCTATTCTTCAACAAACCACTATGAAATGTATTTAACCAACCCCTGAATGTCATAATGAACTCAAAAGTAATTATTGGTTGCGGAATTCACGTTGACCCTGCATAGCCAATGACAACACCGCCATTCGGATAGCGATACCGTTATTTACCTGCTTCAAGATTACCGACTGTGGCCCATCTGCCACACTTGAGGCAATCTCTACTCCACGGTTCATCGGCCCTGGGTGCATCACTAAAGCATCTGGTTTTGCCAAAGCCAAACGCTCTGGGGTAATACCATAGTGCTTATAGTATTCACTAGAGTTTGCGAGTAACGGTGAGCCAATACGTTCGTTTTGAATACGCAGCCCCATGATGACATCGCAATCTCTGACGCCTTCATCCAGGTTTTCGTAGACGGTCACGCCGTAACGCTCAATACCCTTAGGCAATAAAGTTTTTGGTGCGATGACCCGAATATCTTTGACGCCTAGCGTCTTCAGCGCACTGATATCTGAGCGGGCTACTCGTGAGTGCTTAATATCACCAATGATAGCTACCGACAACTCTTCGAAAGGGCGCGGTGCCTCACGGTGAATAGTCAGCATATCGAGCATGCCTTGGGTAGGATGCGCATGCCAGCCGTCGCCGCCATTGATAATGGCAATATCTGGCGTTACTTCGGTCGCCATAAAATGGGCAGCACCAGAAGCAGAATGACGCACGACAAAGATATCGGCAGTCATCGCCTGGAGATTCCACAAGGTATCGCGCAAGCTCTCGCCTTTTTTGGTACTAGAGCGAGCAATATCAATATTTAAGACGTTCGCCCCTAAGCGTTTTTCTGCCACTTCAAAAGTTGTGCGCGTCCGGGTAGAAGGCTCAAAGAATAAATTCATCACCGTACAACCCTCTAACTCAGGGCTGTTAATCAGCTGGCCTTGCTCATCAAAAAACGACTCAGCTTTGGCAATAATCGTCTGCAGCTGGGCTTTATTCAGCCCTTCCACGCCCAAAAAGTGGCGCAAATGCCCATCTTCGTTTAACTGAGGTCGGCTAAGCGAGGTATTGAGACGTTGATGAATAGAGTCTGGGTCATAGCGGTTCGCGCTGTTTGCGGAGCTTGGCATAGTCAGCCTTCTTATATTAATGAAGTGAATATAGTGGTAGGGTGAATATCTTGAATACGGGGCTTAACAAGCTTATTGGGTTTTAATCACAGCAGAGTTGTAACTATGGTGGTTTACGAGCAATACGCTCTTTTTATCAAACCTAGCCTATTATAAAATTAGAGTGAATAAGCTCAATTATGGGGGTCATTATACCCCTGCATAGCCTTTAAAGAATAACTGCTGCTAAAATAAATACCTGAGTCATACTACTACAGCAAAAATAGGAGGCACACAAAGCTGCTGAAACTTCTGCTCAGCATGGTCGAATGTTTGCTCGATCCTAGCAATAGGCGTGATTCTACGTGTTTTTATTGCTTTTTTGAATGGGTGCTTAAGACAGGCTAGCGCATTTTTGCTATAGTCACGCTTAATTATGATTACCCATTACTATGACTGCCAATCGCTATTAATGCTAACTTTTATTACTAGCTAGTGTAGCTGATTTTGCACAGGGCAAAAAGTGAAACCTTAGCTTGGCTACTTAAAGCAACGCTAGCTAATGATAACTGCAGCTTATATAACCACTCTCTTACCTTCTTCTCACTTCATTCTATTCTCACCATTCACCTTTTACGGAGTCACTTATGACCACCCTATCTGACTATTTACAGCAAGCTGAAACCACCTCTGAAGTCAGTAGCGTCATTGCCACTATCGCTGCAGTCGGTCGCGATATCACCGCCCTACTGCGCCGCGGTGCCTTAGCCGATATCCTAGGCGAAGCCGGTAATGAAAATATCCAAGGCGAAGCCCAAAAGAAACTCGACGTTATCGCCAATGATATGCTACTTGATGCGTTAACGGGCAATAACCACTGCGCAGGTGTGGCCAGCGAAGAGCTTGATCATGCGACGCCAGCCAATAATGAAGGCAGCTTATTGGTCCTGTTTGACCCGTTAGATGGCTCTTCCAACATTGATATCAATATGGCGGTAGGGACTATCTTCTCTATCCTACCTTATAACAATGTGGGCAATGTCGCTGCTGATAGTGACTTTTTGCAGAATGGCGATGCTCAATTGGCTGCAGGTTACTTATTATACGGCGCCTCAACCATGCTAGCACTGACTGTAGGCAACGGCGTGACCATGTTTAGCCTAGACCCAGATAGCGGCGAGTATGTGTTAGTAAGCGAAAATATTCGCATTGATAAAGACACTAGCGAATATGCAATCAATAGCTCCAACCATCGTTATTGGCTAGCGCCTATGCAGCAATATATTGATGAATTAGTGGCCGGCGATGCGGGCGTCCGTGGTCGTGACTTTAATACCCGTTGGGTCGCTGCTATGGTTGGTGATGTGCACCGTATCTTATGCCGTGGTGGCATCTTTATGTATCCATTCGATACGAAGTATGCCAATAA
>Ga0098065_1000540_pt1 | contig 17270 bp, 13 predicted proteins | sample 25_taG_FD_75062 | JGI IMG/M metagenome (GOLD analysis project Ga0098065, IMG submission 75062) | Marine viral communities from Cariaco Basin, Caribbean Sea - 25_WHOI_OMZ | ecosystem: Environmental > Aquatic > Marine > Oceanic | place: Caribbean Sea: Cariaco Basin | collected 2014-11-08 | reverse complement strand
TCACCTTTAGATATTGGTAAGTTTCTTGTAACAACTAAAAGTAAATTATAATCATTTAATTCTTTAAATAAAAACTCTTGACTTACAAGTCCTTTTATTTTGACTAAATCAGATACTTGGTGTTTACTAATTAATTGTATAATGTAGTCTTCTTTATTGCCATAAATATCAAAGCAAAAATTAGTTTGATTAATTAATCTTTTATTTTTAAGTGATTCAATAGCTTCGAAAAGTGCATCCACATTTCGCTCACCATTATAAAATGATCCAGCATAAGCCATTTGAAACTTGTCGCTTCTTATTTGGTCTTCTTTGTAGGATAATTCGTTCACTAAACGAATTTTTTTGAATTTATCATCCTCAAAACCATTATAGATTATTTTGACTTTATCCCCATATGTATTTGATAACTGTAAAGCATTAAACTTTGATACAGTTAATATCATATGCGATTTATTTAAAATATTAAATTCAATATTACTTTCAAGTAATTTTCTTATATAACTTTTTTGAGAGAATTTTATATCTTGAGTCCATAAATCTCTCATATCAACTATCAATGGAGTTTTAAATAATCTTGAGTAGTAATGTCCTAAAATTAAATTCGTAATACTAGGATAGCTAGATATAATATAGTCATACCTATTCTTTAATATTCTTTTTCTAAAAACATTTACAGCCCAACTAATGTTTCTATCAGGAAAGACAATATTATTAGCAATTTTTAAAAAGTTAATTTTAAATTTATTCGAAATTAAATCTTTTGATTTATTAGAAGATTGATCATTGGATATCAACTTGTTTTTATTGAAAATATCAGGTATTGGCAGTAATTCAATATTCCCGAAATCCCATTGCCTATCATGATCTTGCATCGAACTATAAGCATTTGGGCAGTGTAGTATTTCTATATTATAGCCTTCTTGCTCAGACAAATACTTAGCAAAATTAAATATTCGCATCGAGCCTGGAGAAGATACAGGAGGAAGCGAATAACTGATAAATAATATTTTCATAATTCTCCAACCAATATATCTATAATTAAGTTAGATGTTTTTCCAGTACCATATAACTCATTATTCATAAACTTATATTCTGTATTATCTAATGCACGTCTAAAATCTTCAGAGTCACTGCCGACTAGAGTGTTGACTTTAGATTCGATTAACTCTATCCATTCAGTTTCTTCTCGTAATGTAATGCATTGTTTACCGTGGAAATAAGCTTCTTTTTGAACCCCGCCAGAGTCTGTGACGATAAATTCGCTATTTGCTTCTAACCAAACCATCTCTAAATAACCTACAGGTTCAACTACGTATACATTTTCAGGTATCTCTATACTATAAGTTTTTATTTTATCTAGAGTTCTTGGATGTAAAGGAAGTATTAATGGAATCTTTGAATAAGAAAGTCCTTGGAAAATGTTCGATAACTTTTGTGAGTTATCTGTATTTTCTGCGCGATGAACTGTACATAAGCTAAAATTGGGTAAGTTAAGATTATCCAACCACTCAGGCTTCCTTTGCTTTGTTTTATAAAATAAGGTTGCATCATACATAATATCGCCAACGATATGGATTTTAGACTCATCAATCCCTTCTTTAATAAGATTGGTTTTGGATCCAATGGTCGGAACAAATAAGTATGTGCTAATTTGGTCTGTTAATATACGATTGATTTCTTCGGGCATTTCTCTATTATACGATCTTAACCCAGCTTCAACATGAGCAACAGGAATGCGCAACTTAACTGCTGCTAATGCACCTGCAAGTGTAGAGTTAGTATCCCCATAGACCAATACAATATCTGGCTTTTCTATTAATAAAATCTCTTCTATCTTTTCTATTTGCTGACCGGTCATTGCCCCATGAGTCTTACCACCAGTTTGTAACTGATACTTAGGAGAAGGAATATCCATTTCTTGGAAAAATATATCCGACATGTTTGTATCGTAGTGTTGTCCAGTATGAACTATAACCTCTTCAATTTCTGGGTAATTATACAATTCTCTGGAGAAAGCTGCAGCTTTTATAAACTGCGGTCTAGCTCCCAATATAGTGACTATTTTCATAATATAACCTTATCTATCCTGTATCTAAGCAAAGTATTGCTATAACATAATTATTACTAAAAACCCACTTAAATATATTATTATATATATGACGCTAAGATAACAATATTTAATCATTTAATTATCATAAGAGATATAAATTATATTTTTGTAACTTATAAAGATATAAATTATATTTTTTGCTGTCTAATTAAGTGGATTAGTTAAAACCAAATCATAAATTCTAGATAGCTTACTAGTAATTGCATTTTCACTAAAGTTATTACGAGAATATTCTTGGATTTTTTTTGAATCGTAAAAACAATAATTTAAATACATTCTCTCCATTTCATTAGAGAGAGATGCAACATCATCAATATCGACTAAAACGCCTACCTCTTCTGTAATGATACTTTCAGGGCCACCACATCTAGTTGCGATAACTGGCTTACCCAAAGCTAGCGCTTCAATAGCCACAACTCCAAATGTTTCATATCTACTTGGCAAGATAAAAGCAGAGCTATTCGATACTGCAGACACTACTTCATCTCTACTCAATTGACCTAAAAATTTTATTTCATTTTCTAAGTTAAGTTTTTTTACCAAATCTATTAGATTGGACTTTTCAGGGCCATCACCCCCTATATTAAGCGTAATATTAGGTAGTCTTTTATGCGTAATAGAAAAAGCTTCTATCAATACATCCAATGCTTTACTTTTGATTAAAGATGCTATACAGATAAAACTAAATTTATCATAAGGGATATTAATGACCTCATGGTCTGTATAAAAATCACTAACGATATTTGGTAAAAAACTCCAACCAACATTTTTGAAGGTTTTATTCAATAAACTAACAAAACTTTCACTTACAGCAATATTATAACTAGATTTATCAACTACTTCCTGCATGTGAGCTATTTCCTTAGAACTTATTAAGCCTCGAGCAAATGCACTACTATGCTCTGTTATTATATAAGGAATGTTATATTTCTTTTTGATCGCTAATGCTAGATATCCTGCCGGTTTCATAGAATGCACGTGAATTATATCTGGGAGTCCAAAACTGTCTACATATAAATCAAAAAGCTTTAGACCCAAAAATATCCAAATATTTTTTAAATGTTTATATGCTCGTGGTAGGTGATTAACTTGGTGCCATTTATAAGTATTCAATCCACAATCATTAAATATCTCAACTCCATAAGGTTTAAAAAAAATACCTCGTATATCCTTTAAACTTCTAATTTGAGGATATATAACACCAACCTCATAACCATTTTTATGTAAGGCTAAAGCTTGCTCTCGAAAGAAGCTACCTAAAATATCATTATGAAACCTTGGATACCAAGAGGGTATAATGAGTATGTGAGCTTTTTTGTTCATAATGATAAAGCCTAATATTTTATCTAGATATAAATTTTATTAAAAATCAAGACTTTTTAGCTGTAAAAATTGACTTAATCATATGTAAATCATCTAGCTGTATCACGAAATTTTTGTAAAACTTAACCTTTGTAAAATAGTTATGCATCGCCAAGCGCATAATAAAATTAATTATATAAGCAATACTAGTTGCAGCAGCTGCACCTTGTATGCCAAACTTTGGAATTAGAATAATGTTTGCTATTATATTAACAATGACTACAACCCAAGAAGTGGCTAAGTTTAGTTCTGGTCTTCCACGGGCAGCTATATCATTAGCTAATACTTTAGAGCACGAACCAACAACTATACCGGGAATAAGTAAAATCATAGCCGAATACGCTTCTTTAAACTCACTGCCGAAAATTAGATCTATAATATATGAACCTATGGCTGCTAAGACTAATGAAGCAATCAATGTTAGCCAAAACACCCACCTTGCAATAAGCGGTGTGAGCAATTTACGTTTATCCTCATCAGTGGATAGTTGAGATAATCTTGGTAAGAGCACTGTGCTAATAGCATTAGATAATAACCATAATTTCTCAGTTATATTAACAGCAATAGTATAGATTCCAACTGCGGCAGGCCCGATGAAGAAGCCCAACATAAGCATATCGGCTCGATAGTTCACAAATGCCAAGATATTACTTAAATGAGCTTTATAACCGTAGTTAATTAACTTTTTTCCGTAGCCATTAGTTTTAGGCCCACTACTTTCTGATAGTAGCTTTTTCAATAATCTATACGCTATTAACTGAGTAATTATCAAACTAAAAAAATAACTAGCTAAAACATATAATAAGTTTTCAAAACTAAAGGCAATTAATAAGCTTATAATTATTAAATTTAATATAGGTTGAAGCAATAAAACAATATTAAACTTTTTAAAATCTTGGAGACCTTGAAAGAAGCTGCTTATATTAGTAGTAGTAAATGTTAGTGGAAAAAAAGCCAATGATAGCCATAACATAGTAACTGGCACTTCTGGAAAAAACGTTGATGCTTTATGTGTAATAATAAGAGCACCAGTTATCCATCCCGCTATAATTATCCAAAAGCTTATTTTAGAAGTAACTTTCCAAGCATATTTTGGATCTACTCTATTGGCACCTAAAAAATAAACGTTAGCGGGAGCAACCCCTAAATTAAGTAAAGTTGCTAACATAGTTGGTAGTAAGAGTGCTAAAGCATAGGCACCATTACCACTAGGACCGAAAACTCGAGCAATAAGCGCTAAGGTAATTAGCTGTATTATTCCTGATCCTACTTGCCTACCTAATGTAGCTAACATATTAGTAAAAAGCTTTTTTAAACCTAATCCACTCATATTTTCTTTTTCTTTTTCTTTTTCGTAAAACTGTTAGATTTTAATTGTAATACTTGTTGTACAATACGATTACAGGCTTGATCGTCTTGATATGTAAAAAACATGTCTTTCACTATTTTTCTTTTATCTGCCCATTCTGGCGCACCCTTCAATGCACTCACCATACTATTTACTAGCTCTGTAAAATTGCTTACGATAGGGCCAGGAGTTATAGAGTCATAATTATAAGCTAAACCTCTAGTTTTTAAGTAATAATCGTAATCGAAAGGTATGAAAATACAAGGTATATCAGCTAAAAGAGGTTCAATATATATAGATGAATAATCAGTAATAATCAAATCAAACTGAAACATATATTCGTCTATATCATCACATACCTGCGATGAGAAATGTAATACATTTTTAGGTAATTTCTCTTGTAATTGAACAGCTTGTTTTATAGATTTAACATCATTAGGATGCGGTCTTAAGTAGATTTTCAAATAAGGATAATTAAGAAAAAACAAACTTAATTTTTCAAAAGAAAAATCAAGAAATGGAAAAAAAATATCACTATTTAACTCATAATCTCTAAATGTAGGTGCATATAGCACCTTAAATTCTTCGTCTTTCGTTCTACATTGCATTTTTTCAAAATAATAATCTGTTCTTGGATTTCCTGTAACAAAAACTTTTTTAATGTCTATATTATGAGAAGAAGCTGTAACATAGCGATCTATATCTGAAGAAACTGTCATAAATGAATAATTTCTAGTCTCTTTTATATGTTGCTCAAAATCTTTTTTATTATTAAAGTTGTTATCAATTAACCCAGTTTTCTTAATGCCAATTGCATGCCATAAATTTAAAACATTATTGTTCTTTGCTATATACCAATAGAAACCTAAATCTCCACCTCCATGACTTATAACAAAGTAATTTGATATTAAAGATATATATAGTGCTTTAATACTCTTCCTTCTAATTAAATTACTAGCAAACTCGGCAGGAATCTTTTCTTTTTGAATCTTATCTGTATACAACCAATAGCTATGAAAATCATTTCTTACTAAATATTCAAATAAATATTTTGAATTTCCACTATACCTAGATTTAGTTTGAGAAAAAATTATTATATCTTTTTTAAAGAAAAATACGAAGCTCAAAAACCCAAAAGCAATAGAAATAGATTTTTTAGCTAATTTTTTATACATATAGTTACCATTATAAGGTGTGTAAGATAATTAAAAATTAAGATTATTCATATGTATATCACTCTTAATCTTAGTAGTAGATATTTCTGGTGTTCTTGGTAGATATATAACATCACAGCTTGATTTTAGAAAATCAAACTTTCCTGACCAATCATCTCCAATAACAAACTTATCAATATGATAGAGCTCTATATCACTTACTTTCTGTTCCCAACTATTTTCTGGTATTACTAAGTCTACATATCTTATTGCATCGAGCAGAGCTTTTCTTTTCTCAAAGCTGAAATAGCACTTTTTATTCTTATCATGTAAGTTAAATTCATCAGTACTCAAAGCCACAATTAAATAATCGCCTTGTAACCTAGCACGTTTTAATAAATTAATATGGCCATAATGTAGTAAATCGAATGTTCCATAAGTTATAACTCTTTTCACAATATACCTCTAAAATAAATTTTTATTTATATAAATAGGACTAGTACTCAATACTTTTAATTAATTATATTCTTGACTATTTCATAGATATTTTCTTGTTTAATATAAGGATGCATAGGTAAACTCATTACTTTTTGAGCCACTTGATCGCCTATAGGCAGCACAGCATTTTCGTCAGCAACAGCAGGCTGCTTATTTAAAGGAATAGGATAATGTACAGCAGTAGGAATACCCGCCGCTTTTAATTTAGCTTGTACCTCATCTCGATCGTCTACTTGAATCGTATATTGCGCCCAAGCGCTTTTGTTCCATTCTTCAATAAATGGTGTACTCTCAATACCAGCTTCATTTAATAATTTAGTATAAGTCTCTGCTACGTGCTGACGCGCTTGCATCTCATCATCTAATATCTCTAACTTTGGTAATAGTATTGCTGCTTGCAGAGTATCTAAGCGACTGTTTACCCCAATATGAATATGGTGATAACGACGATCTTGACCATGACGAGCTATCTGACGAATAATCTTGGCGAACTCTGCATCATTAGTGAAAATAGCCCCGCCATCTCCATAGCACCCTAACGGCTTACTAGGGAAAAAACTAGTACAAGCTACAGTGCTCAAATTCCCACTTTTACGACCTTTATAGGTTGCACCAAAACTTTGTGCGGCATCCTCTATCACAGGAATATTGTATTTTGCAGCAATAGCATTGATAGCATCCATGTCTGCACATTGGCCGTATAAGCTCACTGGGATTATTGCTTTAGTACGTGGAGTAATCGCCGCTTCAAGCTTTTCTACGTCTAAATTATAAGTCTTAGGGTCAATATCCACATAGATTGGCTTAGCACCCAATACTGCTACAGTCTCTGCTGTGGCAATATAGGTAAATCCTGGGGTAATCACTTCATCGCCTGGGCCTATGCCAAAAGCCATCTGGACAATTTGCAATGCATCAGTGCCATTAGCGCAAGTAATGCAATATTTTGCACCGACATAAGCGGCCAACTTCTCTTCAAGCTCTTGAACCTCTGGCCCTAGTATATATTGACCATGATCTAATACCTTTTGGATACCTGCATCGATCTTTTCTTTTAGTCGTGCTTGTTGGGCTTTTAAATCAATAAATTCAATCATTCTTATACCTATTGCTTAGTTACTACTTGACTTTGCAAGCGATAAATTGCGCCTGTATGCTCACATGCTGTTTCAGCTTCACCACTTAATGGCAAATCCAATTGCTCACCAAACTCACTCATCCAGCCTATTTGCTTAGCAGGTACCCCTACTACTAAAGCATAAGCAGGCACATCTTTATTGATAACGGCTCCTGCCCCAACAAAAGCATATTCACCAATAGTGATGCCGCATACAATAGTGCAGTTCGCACCTAAGGTAGCCCCTTTTTTTACGAGCGTATTAAGGTATTGATCCTTACGTTCAATGAGAGAGCGTGGATTATATACATTTGTAAAGACCATACTGGGCCCACAAAACACTCCCTCTTCTAACGTCACATTGTCATATACTGAGACGTTATTCTGTACTTTACAATGGTCGCCAATAATGACCTTATTACCTACAAATACATTTTGTCCCAACGATACGCCTTCGCCTATTTTAGCCCCAGCACATACATGGACGAAGTGCCAGACTCTAGAGTCTTCACCAATTTGGGCACCCTCATCAACGATAGCGCTAGAATGTTGGTAGTAATTTGTCATCATGGCTTCCTGCTATTTATTTAAGAAAGGATGATAGTCACCCTGTAGACCAATAGGTTTAGCGTCACGAATATGAGCTACTGTAGCAATAGCAGTACGGTTTGCTTCTAAACCAAAGCCTTTACCCGCTAAAATCTGTTCATAGCTGCGATTATGTAAATCTGTGAAGCCACCTGAAAACTCTATCTCTTCACCATCTACAGTTATTGATCTGAAAGTCCGCTGTCCTGTAGAGAGCACCTCTGATGGCACATCATTCACATCAATGGATAAGAACCAACGCACTCGTGCATTTTCATATTCTAGATAGCCTGAGGCTTTTGTGTCTGATACATGATGAACAATATTGTTTTGTAAATCACCAAAGATAAAATGCAACATATCGAAGAAATGTACACCAATGTTGGTAGCGATACCTCCTGATTTTTTAGGGTCACCCTTCCAAGACTGCAGATACCATCTTCCTCTAGAGGTAATATAAGTTAAATCGACTTCATGCTTGTGTGTACTTGGTTGATTTTTTACTTTTTCTTTAAGAGCCATAATTGCTGGATGAACTCTTAGTTGCAAGATGGTATTTATCTTATGACCAGTATCTTCCTCTATCTCAAGTAGGCCATCAATATTCCAAGGATTGAGAACTAATGGCTTTTCACAAATAGCGTCTGCACCACTACGTAGAGCAAAACGCATATGAGAATCATGTAGATAGTTTGGGGAGCAAATAGAAATAAAATCAATCTTATTATCTACTGATTGGCGACTTAATTTATCCACATGACGATCAAAGCGTTCAAATTCAGTAAAAAAATGAGCTTGAGGGAAATTACTATCAATAATTCCTACAGAATCACTTGGATCATAAGCGGCTACTAGCTCATTACCAGTAGCTTTGATGGCCTGCATATGTCTTGGAGCGATATACCCTGCTGCCCCTATTAGTGCAAATTTTTTCATTATTACTTCCTAAAAACAAAATTAAAATTTATTAATATTCGCAACATACCAAGGCATTGATTTTTCAATACCCTGAATAATATTAAACTGTGGCTCGTAGCCTAGTAATGTCTGAATCTTAGTAATATCTGCCTGTGAATGACGGACATCCCCTACTCGGAAATCTCGATAAACCGGCTCTTGGCTATACTGCACATCATTTAGGCTTAGGTTCTCTTTTAAAGCAATAAACAAGGTATTCAAAGTCGTGCGACCACCCACAGCGACGTTATACACTTGATTCTTAGCCTCTAAATTATTTGTAGTGGCTGCGAGAATATTTGCTTGTACCGCATTTTCAATAAAGTTGAAATCACGACTGGTCTCGCCATCGCCATTGATAAAGACTTCATCACCCTGAATCATAGCTGCTGTCCACTTTGGAATAACTGCCGCATAAGCGCCTTCTGGCGTCTGACGTTTTCCAAAGATGTTGAAGTAACGAAGCCCAATAGTTTGAAAATCATAAGTACGCGCAAATACATCGGCATAAAGCTCATTGACGTATTTGGTGACCGCATAAGGAGATAGCGGATTACCAATATTATCTTCGACTTTCGGCAAAGCAGGATGATCACCATAGGTTGAGCTACTAGCAGCATAAGTAAAACTAGCTACCTGCGCATCACGAGCCGCAACCAACATATTTAGAAAGCCAGTAATATTGGCGCTATTGGTCATAATTGGGTCATTGATAGACCGAGGTACAGAACCTAGGGCGGCCTGATGCAGCACATAATCTACATTTCCACACGCGGTCGCAGAGTCTTCTAGATTACGAATATCCCCTTCGATAAAATTAAATCTAGCCCACTGTTCAGCAGTAACTAAGGATTGAACCTCATCAAGGTTGTGTTGATAGCCTGTTGCAAAGTTATCTAGCCCGACTACCTTTTGATCCAACTTTAATAAGGTCTCTAAAAGATTTGAACCGATAAAACCCGCTACTCCCGTGATTAGCCAAGTTTTGGGGGCGTCTACTAAGGTTTGCTGAACTTGCTCGTACTGAGTCATTAAATTTCTCTCAATTACTTAGGCTATTTATCTGAAGGTATAGATTTCTTATAGACGGATATCGGTTTGCTCTCGGGTAAATAGATATTTTAAGTCATACAGCACATGGCTCTCTTTACCCAATGCTCTAATCTCATCCACACCCATCTCAGCGAACTGTTGATGCGCCACCGCTAAGATGATGCCATCGTAGTGATTGGCTAACGGCTGACTGACCGGCGTAATGCCATACTCGCGCTCAGCTTCACTAGTGTCTACCCATGGGTCATACACATCGACTTCTATATTGTATTCTTGCAGTTCATGCACGATATCGATGACTTTGGTATTGCGCACATCTGGACAGTTTTCTTTAAAGCTTAAGCCTAGGATTAAGACTTTCGCACTGTCTACTTGAATGCGTTTTTTGATCATATTCTTGACAAGTTGGGTGGTAACATACTCGCCCATCCCATCATTGAGACGTCTGCCTGCTAAGATAATCTCAGGATTATAGCCAATCGCTTGCGCTTTATGCGTCAGGTAGTAAGGATCAACCCCAATGCAATGACCCCCAACTAAACCCGGTCGGAACGGCAAAAAGTTCCACTTGGTGCCTGCCGCTTCTAATACGGCTTCGGTATCGATATTCATCTTGTTAAAGATGACCGCCAGCTCATTGATAAGGGCAATATTGACATCCCTTTGGGTGTTTTCAATCACTTTAGCGGCTTCAGCGACTTTAATAGACTGGGCCTTATAGGTTCCTGCAGTGATGATTAAGTTGTAAACATTATCAACAAAATCCGCAATCTCAGGGGTAGAGCCTGCCGTCACTTTCAATATATTAGTTACTCGGTGTTCTTTATCGCCTGGATTAATACGCTCTGGACTATAGCCAGCATAAAAATCTTGGTTAAAGACTAATTCTGAAGCCTTCTCTAACACTGGGATACACACTTCTTCGGTAGCCCCAGGATAGACGGTTGACTCATAAACGACGATATCGCCTGGTTTTAATACACTAGCAATCGCCGTTGATGCTTTGATTAGAGGGGTTAAATCGGGCTGCTTATACTCATCAATAGGCGTAGGCACAGTCACGATAAAGAAGTTACAGTCTGTTAAAGCAGCCATGCCTGAGGTAAAGCTTAGTTGAGAGGCTTCTGCCAGCTCTTCATCACTAACTTCTAAAGTATGGTCGGTACCTGCTGAGAGCTGAGCTATACGACCCTTATTAATATCAAAGCCAACGACAGGACGCTGTTTACCAAACTCAACGGCTAATGGCAGACCTACATAACCAAGGCCTATAACTGCTATTTTTATATTCTTTATATCGCGCATGACTTTCCTTCAAAAATTTACTAAAGGGTGGTAGGAACTAATCGGCATAACCATTAGGGTTCATTTTTTGCCAACGCCAAGTATCTTGCATCATATCTTCAATGGTCTTCTCAGTAGACCAGCCCAATTCATCGAAGGCTTTTGTGGCATCCGCATAGCAACTGGCTATATCGCCACTTCTTCTCTCTACTATCTGGTATGGCACTGATTTACCACTTGCCTGTTCAAAAGCGGTTACCATATCTAGTACAGAGTGACCTTTACCAGAGCCTAGATTCCAAACGAAATACCCTACTTTATTAGTAATATAATATAGAGCACATAGATGACCCCGAACTAAATCCATCACATGGATATAATCACGAACCCCTGTGCCATCATGGGTGGTATAGTCATCGCCATAGACCGATAACTTCTGTCGCTTGCCTACTGCCACTTGAGCAATATAAGGGAGCAAATTGTTAGGGATACCGTTAGGGTCTTCACCAATCAAACCACTCTCATGTGCGCCAACTGGATTAAAATAGCGTAATGCCGCTACTGACCAAGCTGGGTTAGATTCAACCAACTGCATTAGCATCTGCTCTACCACCATTTTGGTATACCCATAAGGATTGGCTGGCATAGACATAGGACAGTCTTCAGCGATAGGCAGTTTTTCTGGCTCACCATAAACTGTGGCTGATGAGCTAAACACTAGCTTAGTAATTCCAAAGTGTTGCATTGACTGTAATAATTGCAAATTGCCAGAAATATTATTATCAAAATATAATAGTGGGTTTTCTGTACTTTCACCCACAGCTTTCAAAGCTGCGAAATGTAACACGGCATCGATGCTATATTTAGCAAATAGGCTGTCTAAACAGTTAGCATCTCTTACATCTCCCTCAATGAAGATACAAGTACTATTGGCTAGTTTTTCTACTCTTCTGATAGCTTCGAGACTACTATTACTTAAGTTATCCAACACCACTACTTTATAATTAGCTTTAAGTAACTCAAGCATCATATGAGAGCCAATGTAGCCCGCACCACCTGTTAATAAAATCATAACCATCAACTTATTAAATATATAATTTGCAATATCTTATTGCCAATCATTGTTTATAACAGAGGAGCACGAGCGCTATACTGGTTCAGCATTTTCACTTTCAGTAAAGTTGCAAGATACTAGGTTGGTTGATTCTAAAGAATCTGGTTGATAGCCCGCTACAAAATGCTGAAACTGCTCTTTTAACCAACTGACATTATCTTGCTGAGCTTTTTCCGCTAGTACGTTTAAAGTGCTTTCAATATCGGTTAAAGGAAAGCTGTGCTCAAAAGCCTGCATAATCAAGGGATGCCGTGTATTCTCTACATTATCTTCACCAATGATAAGCTCTTCATAAAGCTTTTCGCCCGGTCTTAACCCTGTAACAACGATTTCAATATCGCCATCTGGGTTCTCATCGTCTTTAATATCACAACCACTTAAGTACACCATTCGCCTTGCTAAATCGACAATCTTAACTGGATCGCCCATATCGAGGACAAATACCTCACCACCTTTCGCCATAGCTCCAGCTTGGATAACCAAGTTAGCAGCTTCAGGAATAGTCATAAAATAACGGGTCACGTCCTGATGAGTGACCGTAATCGGGCCCCCACTAGCTATTTGTCTTGTAAATAGTGGTACTACTGAGCCTGAAGAGCCTAAGACATTGCCAAAACGCACCATACTGATTCGCGTGCATTTATCAGTATTAGAGTGACAAACTTCTTTGCTTAGGGCTTGGCATACTAATTCTGCTAAACGTTTAGAGGCACCCATAATATTGGTAGGACGTACTGCCTTATCCGTAGATATTAAGACAAAAGTCTCTACTTCGGACTCAATAGCCGCGCGCGCGCAATGATAGGTACCTTTAGCATTATTAATGACGCCTTCAAAAGGATTGTGCTCAACAATGGGAACATGTTTATAAGCAGCGGCATGGTAAACCGTCTGTACTTGATATTTTGCAAAAATTGTCTCTAGCTTACTTTGGTTATTAACATTCCCAATGACAGCTATAATTTCGATGCTGCTATCACTGGGTTGGGCAGCTTGTTGGGCTAGTAATTCTTGATGAATAGCATATAAAGCGTATTCTGACAGCTCGAATAAGACCAAACAGCGCGGCCCGTTTTTGACGATTTGTCGACATAGCTCACTGCCTATAGAGCCACCAGCACCCGTCACCAACACACTTTTACCGCTAATATTTTTCGCTAATAGGTCAGCATCTGGCTCGACAGTCTGCCTATCTAACACATCTAAAATATCCACTTGCCGCATAGTATTGACGGTAACCTTGCCATCTGCCAACTCAGTGAGACTAGGTAGCTCTTTAATCACAACTGAGATATCAGAAAGCTCTTCAATAATCTGGCGTTTTCGGGCGCGACTAATAGAAGGTATGGCTAAAAAGACTTGCGCTACATCAGATTTCGCCACCAGATTCGCTAAAGAGTCTGCAGAATATATTTTTTTATCTAATAGATGCCCCCCTACTAAGCGCGAATCGTCATCTACGAAAGCAACCACGTCGTAACGAACTGTATGACTTAACGCATCAAATAACTCTCTACCAGCAGAGCCTGCTCCATAAATAATAACTCTGTCACAAGCATTAGCACTGCTGCCCTGTAACCGACGTTTACCTTGCCAACGAGCTAATAGCTCACGCATAGTTAGGCGACTGTTCCATAACCAGATAAATAATAAAAATAAATATAGGCCTGGAACGGAACGGGGAATATCTGCTAACCAATCAAAGTATAGGATGACTGCGACAGTAATTAGAATAACTAAAAACAACTGTAATACTCGGCGCATCTCGGTATCGAAGAATATACGAGTGACCCCTTTATAGAAGCCAACGAAATAAAGACCTACTATAGGTACTACAGCGTATATAACTAACAGCAAGGGGTTAACATGATTCTCTACTGTGCCATAGCGTAGGCCTAGCGCTAAAAACAAGCACAATACTGAGATGGCATAGTCAGCTATAATTAAAATGGCACGTTTAACAACACGTGGTAAAGCCAATAGATGGGCAGTAAGACGATAAAATTTAGTAGTCTGCATATTATTGAACAGAATCTTTGAAAAGCCAATTTGAATAAGAATTTTTAATATTGGTATTCACAACCATAATCCTGAACCTCTTAAAAATCATAGCTTTATTATATATTATTGTTATAGTAATAAACACTTATCTGCCTGTTACAAGTAAACATTTAATGGCTATTTGGCGCGCATAGTCCAAATAACTTTCATATACAGCCCTAATAGACAGATTAATGTCTATTAAATTTTGAGCTGCTAAAAAAGTAGATATGAATTAACTATATGCTATTTACTATTATGGCCATAAGTATAATTATAGTGATAACTGTACTTATCGGTTATGCCCTGACGCATGTCATTCAGTACAATACCGTCGATTTCAATATTTGCCTTACGCATTTGCTGAACGGCATAGCTAACTTGCCCTTCAATAGATTGGTTATAGCGAGTGACCATGAGGACCTTATCGGCATACTGTGAGGTGATAATGGCATCAGAGGCCGCTAGTACAGGTGGTGAATCAATAAAAATATAATCGTACTGCTGTCTCAATTGCGTCATCATTTCCGCAAACCGCTCACTAGAAAGGAGCGATGTGGGATTACGAGGCTGACGACCACGCGGCATAAAATCGATATACTCAATACTGGTCGAATGGATAAAATCATTGACGTCTATAGTTACTGGCACCTGTTGAAGTGCTTGTAGCTGCTTGGGGCTAGATAGATACTCGTTAAGACCGCTATCTTCATTAATCGTAAAAATTTGATGAAGATGGCCTAAACGCATATCTCCATCGATGATCAATATCTTTTTATCGAGTTGTGAGAATACTTCTGCTAAATTTGCCGTAATAAATGACTTACCGATACCAGGACTCTCTCCAGTTATCAGAATCACTCGGCCCTCATCTTGCTGAGCACTTGGCATACCAAACATTAGGAAAGTTCTTAGACTTTTAATCGCTTCATAACTTAGACCATCATGCTCTACTTGCGATAGCAGACGATGTCCTGAACGCTTATTTTTAGTCAGACGATCTAGTGACTTAGAATGAGGAACGGTCGCAATGACTGGGACGCCTGTTTTACTCTCTAAACGATCGGGATCCTTAACAGTATTGCGAAGGAGGTTTCTGAGTAGGACTAGCATGGTACCCAACATAGTACCGAGCAATAAAGCCAATATCCAAATCTGTAGTTTCTTTGGCGCGATTGCTTTGTAGGTATTAATTGGCATATCAACGATACGCACATAGCCTATTTCACCTGCTTTCACAATCTTCAGCTGCTCATAATTTTTGAGCATCGTCAAATAAATTTCACGATTAATCCCCATATCTTCTGATAACTTCAAAAACTCGCGCTGAATCTCAGGCGCCCTAGCAATAGCCTCTTTAATTTCTTGTCTACGTTTCAACAGAACCGTAATCTGATCGGTGATTTGGGTCACCAATGGATGCTCATCCGTGTAATAAGTACTCAGCTCAGCTTTCTTAAGATTTAGTTCGTTTAGCTGAACTTCCAACTGTGAGCTCTCAGTCAATAATAACTCAGCCTCTTTACTAACATCAATAGTTCCGTAGCTCTCACGGAATTTATTAAAAGCGGCTTCTGACTTCTCTAACTCTTGCTTAAGTTTAGGGATTTGAGCTTCCATAAACTTTAGAGTTGTGGTTGTCTGTTCAGACCCTCGAGCCTGGTTTTGATCTATGTAAGACAATATTACTTGACTTAAAATACGGCTTACTTGCTCTTGGTTATCACCAGTTAAAGATAGCTGAATAATTCCGGTCTGTTGTCCTCGTTCAGCCACAGTTAAGGCGTTATTCAATGCATCTGTAGTGATTTGCAAAGACTGTTTTGTAATAGTGACAGGATGATGATTATTAGGTAATTCGGTTACCTTAATATCGATGTTACCCTCTGTCGTTCTAAAGGTAACTTGCTCCCCTAGCTTTCCATCAAAGTCATTAAATCCATCACTGAGGATAAAACCAGCCTCAGACTTAGTTAAAGTAAACGATTTATTTAAAAAATTTTGTGGTACTTCAAATTTACTGATTCGCGCTTCGCCGTCTTTAGTTCTTAAAGACACGCCCTCATTAGTATTATCTTGTGTGGCCGTATTACCTTCAGTTATTTTATCTAATGCCTTTACTTTTGGATCGTTGAGTCGAATATCTAAATGTAGGAAGTCTACAACAGGCTCCAAGACCATACGAGACTTAATCAGTTCGCGCTCGGTTTGAGCAGGGCTAACTTCTGAAGACACCAAGTCAGAAATATTAGACCCTAAAGCAGAAATACCCTGAGTGCTTTTATCAATCTGTAGCAAGGCATCGGTCTTAAAAGTTGGGTTGATATAGCGACTATAGAGGACGCCAAACAATAGACCTAAAAGAGCGAAAGCAATAATAAGCTTCCATCCACGCAGCAATACCATTAATAAAGCTAGTAGGTCAATATCATCTTCATCTTGTACAGGTACTGCTTTTACCGAATCTAGAGTAGTTTTGCTCATAAAGGAATCACTAATTAACTAATTTTATCTTGCCAAAGCTCTAGGCTAGCTACGATGTCTTGATAGGCGGTTTCAAACGCGGAGAGTTGATGACGGTAGGGATCGGCGATATCTTGATCTAGCCAATGCCCTAATCTGAAGGTCTTCCCTCTACAATG
>Ga0098065_1000539_pt1 | contig 17360 bp, 12 predicted proteins | sample 25_taG_FD_75062 | JGI IMG/M metagenome (GOLD analysis project Ga0098065, IMG submission 75062) | Marine viral communities from Cariaco Basin, Caribbean Sea - 25_WHOI_OMZ | ecosystem: Environmental > Aquatic > Marine > Oceanic | place: Caribbean Sea: Cariaco Basin | collected 2014-11-08 | reverse complement strand
GTGGTAGGCTGCTGCGGACGCGTCGTAGTCTGATAGCCCGTATTCGCTGGCGGGCGAGCTTGCGTATTACCGCCTTGCCATAATTTTAACCACTGACCTGAATAGATAGTATATTGACTGTCTAAGCCATTGATAGCGCCGATATGGCGATAATTTAAGCCGTAACGCGCGGCTATCTGGCTAACTGTGTCACCACGTTGCACCCGGTAAAAGTTAGGAACGCCTTGCGCATTAGCGACGATGGTAGGACCCGTTGCTCCACCTGCTTGGTAAGTGGGCTTAGTCGCACACCCTACAGCGCCTATTGCCAAAATAGCCACTGCGGCTAGAGGACGCCATTGCTGCCAAGTTGTCTTAGTGTTCATAATATTTCCTATCTGTGTAAGCCATGAATTCAGTATCTAATCTCAGGCAATGGTCGTGAGCATAAGCGTCGCAAACTGACCATATAGTCGGCCATTTACTGCCAATCCTGAGCGGTAAAACTGTGTAGTGTAAATGATGTGCTATAGCTAAGCTACTCTAAAAAGGCATTATCCTAAAAGCATGATGGTCTCAATGTGACTGCTAAGACTGTATTAATACGATTATAATAAAGCAATGGTTATGATAAAATTCAGTTATTAGCTCTTATTAAGGTTTTAAGTTTATCTGTCTAAAAAGACGTTAATCCAGTTAGGTTTAATGGCTCAAACTAGGCTTAATAGCTCCAATCAGGCTAAATAAACCCAACCAGGTCTAATAAATACGATAGCCGTTGCAAAGCAGCTTAATAAGCCGAGTAAAAGTAATACGACACTCTTAGTATGACGAAACTATCACATTACAATGAATAATTTATCCGCCAACCTACCCTTATACTAATACCTTGTCTATCCTAACTCGAACGCTGCTGATGTCAATTAATCTAGCAACTTAATAACCTAATATTACACAGCATACAGACTGCCTTAACGTAAGTCAGCCCCCAGAATAGAAGGGTCATAAATGTTGCTGAATCTTGAGTTTAGAACACAATATGGCTACACTTAGCCCAATATATTATGTGACATTTAGGGTCCCAGCCATTACCATAGGGCTATTACAACTGCAAGCAAGTGTGCTACTGAATGAACGGTTTGTCTACTTTACATGAGATATCAATGCCTTCTATAAAAGATTTTTTTATGACTAAATCTTCTGCGCTCGGTACTGGCCTGTCTTATAAAAAGTCGCTCTCCAAATTGAGCATGGCGAGCATTTTGATTAGCTTAGCACTGATGAGTCAGGTGGCTTCAGCGGCGAATACTGTTTCTGCTACTATCCCTGTCGACATGTCAGGTATTAATATTACGCAGCACGAAATTGCGGTCATGCATGTGTTATCTGAGATCTGTCCGCCTATGTTACGCGGCCCGCAAAAACAGCGTTTTTTCAATGCTTATAATGCTAAGCTGCATCAATTAATGCCGAGCTTAGCGGACCCAAAAGCTGCTATTCAATACTTGTCTACGCAGCAGGACTATCGAGAAGTTTTGCAAACTATCCGGGTGTGGACCATGCAATTCTCTAAAAGAGACAATAGATTGCTTTGCCAAGATATGGCCAACGGTGCTTTTTAATCCGCTTAATGATTGATGCTTAATGCTTAACCCTTAACGAATTCAGTTAGACTTTACTGCTCAGGTAGACCTAGTAAGCACGTCGTGTACGTGCTTTTTTTATGCCGCAGTTTTATATGACGAGCCTATAGCTCCTCATGCGTTAGCCACGGTTTACTCATAATTATAAGCTGAACCGCTTAATTGACCCTTTAACCCGTAGCTCTACGCAGTTTGTTTTTTAATTAGCACATTTAGCTATTTATCCCCCATAGTCATTTTGCTAATATAGTGCCCCTAACTTCTTATTCGACTTCTTCCTATTCTCTTATGGATTTGCAGTGTAAGACTCAATTCTTTGAACGCTTTAATCATGTGGTGTAGACAGTTATGACAGACCTTCGCTTAAAACATAAACTTCTTTCGGTAGCCGCTTTAACTGGCTTGTCGGTAGTCTCACTACCTGCATTGGCAGAAATCGCGCCCCCTGAGATTGACAGTACCGCTTATGTTTTAATGGATTACAACACGGGCGCCATCTTGGCTCAGAAGAATGCAGACCAGCCCTTACCGCCTGCGTCTTTGACTAAGATGATGACCAGCTACATTATTGAGCAGCGCTTAGCGAATGGTGATTTAAAGGAAGATGAGCCCGTACTAATGAGCAAAAATGCTTGGTGCCGCGGCAGTAGCACTGAGTCTTGTATGTATGTGCCGGTCAACCAATCGGCCAGTGTCATCGATATGCTGCGCGGTATTATTATCCAGTCGGGTAACGATGCCTCAAAAGCTATGGCTGAACATATTGCGGGTAGCGAAACTTCATTTGCTACTTTGATGAATGAGGAAGCTGCCAAAATTGGTATGAGCAATACTCATTTTGAGAATGCTACAGGTATGCCTTCTGAAGGCCATGTCGCTTCTGCTATGGACTTAGCAAAGCTGGCCAAAGCTATTATCAAAAACAGCGACAAATACTACGCCATCTACTCAGAAAAAGAGTTTACTTATAATGGTATTACCCAAGGTAACCGTAACGCTCTGCTCATCACAGACCCTACTGTTGATGGCCTAAAGACCGGGCATACCGATGCTGCAGGTTACTGCTTAGTCGCCTCAAGCAACCGTAATGACATGCGCTTAATCTCAGTCATCATGGGCGCCAAGAGCATGCAGGATCGTGCCGACCAATCGCGTGAACTGTTAAACTGGGGTTATGGCCATTTTGAAACCGTCGTAAAAGCGCCGAAAAATCAGTTTATCGCCAAGCTGCCAGTATTATACGGCGAAGGCGAAAGCGTTGATGTTGCCACTGCTGATACGCTACAGGTGCTAACCACCAAAACGCAAAAGAATAAAATCACTACGGTAGTCAATATTCCTGATAACGTGGAAGCCCCTATTACAGTCGGCCAAAAAATTGGTGAAATGACGGCTATGATTGATGGTAAAGCCGTTGCTACCGTACCTGTTGTTGCGACCCAAGCTGTTGAACAAGCAGGCTTTGTGGCTCGTATGTGGCAGCATGTTGTGCATTGGGTCAAAAATATCTTCTAAGCGTTCTATACCCTCCCCTAAGCGGCTTTTATAAATCGGCTTAGAGTGCATACGCTAGCTTAAAGCGTTAACCATAAAAAAACCCCCAGCATAATTCTTATTACGCTGGGGGTTTTTTATGGTTTAGCAATCTTTTATATCATTAGCTATAGCAATCATTAACTGGCTGAATTACTAGATGTTTAGATCATCAGCCATTGCTTTAATTCAGCGGCGATGGCTTCTACACTTGTAGTGGCCTCTATATAGCTATCGATACCCGCAGCTTTGAAGTCTGCATCAAAATCCTGCCATTTTTCATCAGCATGCACTAGGTAAACAATAAAGATGCGATTCGTCGACTCTATAGACCTAACCTCTTGCGCGATCTGTATGGCTTTTTTAGGGACAATATCTTCAGCGATTAGCAGTAAATCAAACTCATGATTGCGCAGTGATTCAATCAATAGCCTTTGGTGCTGTATGGACTTAGGCGTTAAGCCAAAGTTAGTCAGCTGATTTGGCAGGGTGTAGGATTGCTCTTGATAGTCTACTTGATGATAGTACAAGGCATTGATGCCGCTAAGCAAATTGCGGTTATGATGCTCCTGCCAGTTGTCCAGCTGCATCGTGACTCTAAACTTACTGCCTTGACCCGCCCTGCTCTCAACATCTAAGGCCGCCCCTATCAGATGCGCCATCTGTTTTGCGACTGACAATCCTACGCCAACCCCTTCAAACTCTCGATTGATGGAGGGGTCAATCTGGAAAAATGGGGTGAAAATATCATCCACATAATGCTGGTCGATACCGATACCCGTATCTATAACACTGACCTGCCAACGGGTATTTTTATCAAAATGATTCAGGTGCGATTCAATAGTAACCGTACCGCTCTTGGTAAACTTAATCGCATTGTCTATTAACGTGGTCAAGATTAGGCGAATTTTACTGATATCCCCTTCTAGCTTATAACCAATATGGGTGATACGACTGGTCAATACTAAGTCTTTTTGCCGAGCGCGCGGCTCAAACTCAACCATCAAATCTGACAATAACTGTAGCGGATCAAACTCTACCGGCGTCAGACCAATTTGACCTTTTTCAATTTTATTAAGTTGGATAATCTGCTCTAGGGTAAAATCTAGATGCTGACTGCCCTTACGAATAATGGTCAACGCATCTTGCTGCTCGCTACTGAGGTAGTGATTATTTAACAGTTGTAAGCCGCCAAAAATAGCATTTAACGAGGTGCGCAGCTCATGGGTGATCATGCTCTGAAAGCTATGGCGCTGCACATCTAAAGACAAATCCTTACTATAGAGCTGCTGCTCATAAGCCTTAAGGGATTCATGCTCTTTTTTCATCTCAGCCAAGCGCTTGAACAGGCTAATCATTGCCCCTTCAATACTGCTCACTTCAGGTAACTCACGGTCTTGTTGAATAATGGGCAGCTGAGTCAGCTCAGGATTATGGGTAACCTCTTCACTAATTTGCGCCAACCGGACAAACTGACGTACCGGACGTGTGAGCACTCTTAAAATAAAGTAGGCACTCAAAGGCGCTAAAATTAAGGCTAAGAGCCAAATAAAACGATACTCTCTCAGCCACTGCGCACGCAGTTCTTCCACATCTAAAGTAATGCTGATATAGCCCAACAAGGTATTGTCTTCGACCACCTGCGCAGATTTCGCTAAGCTATCGCTAGGTTTCGCCTCCGCAGTCATATCCCTAGAAATAAAATAACGGCTGGTGACGGCTTGATTAATACTGGTCGTTTCCGCGAATAATGCACAGCGCCAATCTGCTTCGGCTTGCTTATCGCGCACAATAGGATGGTCAATAGAATAGAAAATGATACTTTGAATAGTAGGGTCGTTATTGAGCAGCTCACTGACTTGGTCGGCTACTAAATCTACGCCTTCGGGGGAAGAAGCACTGCTGGCCAGTAGCTTACCAATTTGCTCAACATTATGTACCTTAGTCTTATAATCGCGAACCAAATCATAAGTCATGGATATGCCTAAACCCAAAACTGCGGAGATACCGATGATGGAGATAATCCAAGTCCGCATCAGCGTCATGATATCTTTAGGACGGTGTGGTCTCATAAGTGCTCTAGGTAAGGACAAAAAGCCAATAGGTAAATTAGCAATCAAGATAACCATTCACATGGTTATTGGTAGCGGCGCTGACAAGGGATAGGGAATTAGTTATGCAGACAATAAATAGAGACAGCCTTTATATAAAAACTGCCTCCGGTTTGTAGCCACTATTTTAATAAACTTGCTTGTTTAGTAGGCTTGCCTAGCTACGCAGCAGATAGCCACTAGCGCAGTCACTAGTAGCTGGTAACCCTTTGCCTGATACAGACAACCATTTTACATGCCACCATTCACAACTAGCGGCGCTTATTGGTCGTAGTTCCTGTAGTCTCCGCCCCTTGACGACGGCGCTTATCATTTTGGCGATACTTTTGCGGCTTTTTGGTGGGGTTCTCTTTTGGCTTGCCCTTGGTCGGTACTTTTTTACGATCCGCATAAGGGTTGTCATTCTTTTTGAATTCAACCATTAGCGGCGTGCCTTCTAGCTTAAAGACTTCGCGGAACTTATTTTCTAAGTAGCGCTGATAGCTCTTTGGCAAGGCTTCGGTTTGGTTACCATGAATCACGATAACCGGTGGGTTATGACCGCCCAAATGCGCATAACGTAATTTGATACGGCGGCCTGAAACCATCGGTGGCTGATGCGCAGACACGGCATCTTGCAAGATTTGCGTCAAGCGACTGGTCGATACTTTAAAGGTCGCTGACTGATAGGCACGGTGTACCGAAGGATAGAGATTGCCTACGTTAGTACCATGCAGAGCTGAGATTAAATGGACTTTGACATAAGGAATGAAATGGAAACGACGCTCCATTTCTATTTTTACCATGTCTTTTTTCTCATCGCTCAAGTTATCCCATTTGTTAATAGCGATAACGATGGCACGGCCTGCATCTAAAGCAAAACCAATCATATGCAAGTCTTGATCGACAATGCCCTCTTGCGCGTCAATCACGACGATGGTGACGTTCGAGTCTTTAATCGCCTGCAAGGTTTTGATAACCGAGAATTTTTCAACTTTTTCTTCAATACGGCCACGACGACGCACACCCGCTGTATCGATCAAGACGTAGTTTTTGCCTTCGCGCTCATACGGAATATAGATACTATCGCGTGTGGTACCGGGCATATCGAACACAACCACTCGATCTTCGCCTAAGAGACGATTGACCAAGGTAGATTTGCCCACGTTGGGGCGACCAATAATAGCTAACTTAAGGCCATCTGGCGTCTCTTCTTCTTCCTCTTCCGGCATGTCTTTAGTGACATCGTCTAACAGGTTGCTGAGACCACGACCATGGCTAGCAGATACTGGATAAGGCTCGCCCAGACCAAAAGCATAAAACTCCGTAATAGCCGCTTCATTCACGCCGTCCATTTTATTGGCGACGACATAGACAGGCTTGCCTAAAGTATGCAAAAATTTAGCAATTTCAGCATCAGAGCCGACAATACCGGCACGAGCATCGACAACGAATACGATAATATCGGCTTCATGGATGGCGGTATGCGACTGCTCGGACATATAGTCATCGATATTGCCACTACCATCATCGGCTTCCCCAATACCCCCGGTATCCACGACGATAAAGGCGCGGCCTTCGTAATTGGCATCGCCGTATTGCCGATCGCGGGTCAAACCGGCCAAATCTGCGACTAGCGCTTGGCGGGTGCGGGTAAACTGATTAAAGATGGTCGATTTGCCAACGTTCGGACGACCAATTAAGGCGACCACAGGCTTAATACTCATGCGTAACTCTCTTTGCTATGCCAAAAATGGGCAAATTAAAACTAAGGGCACTGCCCAATAGCTTTGGAAATAAGGTAATAATACCATGAATAGCCCGTTATCTAATGACTAACACTGCGGTAAGCTATAGAAGACGCTACCAGGCTAAGTCAGCTAAAGCTAAATAGCCTATAAAATAACGGGCTTTATAATAGGGAAATAAGTCTGTTTGATAAGGAACGAGCACTTTATTTATAAAATATTAGCCGTATTTATAAAAGATTATAGGCAAAAACGCAGTGCTCAAAGCACTGCGCTCACCTTAGATAAAAAGGCATCTTGCTACAATTTGGCTATGACAGCATGTGTCAGTAGCTAATGACTGACCTAGCGAGCCACCTGCCAAACAGCGACTTGGCCACTACTGCTTTGAGCCATCAAGAGGTTGCCTTGCACTTGTAAGCTGCGCAATGCGCCTTTAGTTTGTACACGGCTAACGATATTACCGGTAGTCGCATCAAAGATATGAACCACCCCTTCGAAATCCCCTACCGCAAGATAATTGCCAATGACCACAGGGTTAGTCAATTTACGGTAAGCCAATGCTTTACTTTCCCAAATAGGTTGGCCAGTAGTACGATTATAAGCTCGTACGTCTCCGTCTAATGTCGTGGCAAAAACCATACCTTTGGCTAGGGCTAGCGCACGAGTACTAGCGGCTTCATTAACGAACATGACTTGCCCACTCGCCAAATCAACGCCAAGCATCTGACCGCTATAACTAATAGCATACAATTGGCCGTTATCAACGACAGGCATTGCGTCCATATCGCTCATACGTTCAACTTCACTACTGCCCATGCCTAGGCCAATACGGCGTGACCATAAAGGGACACCTGACTCAATACTGACGGCATGAACACGACCATCTGCGGTCGCTAATAACGCTGTGTTATTGTCTAATAAGGTGGGTTTGGCACTACCGCGCACACTAATCGCAGGTACTTGGGTAGCGAACTGCCAAATAGATTGGCCTGTTTGTAGCGATAGCCCATGTAAGAAACCATCATTGGCAGATAAAACGACACGGTTATTGTGAATTAGCGCTGGGGTTAATACGCTACCCGATAGCTGCTGTACCCAGCGCTGGGCACCAGTCTGGGCATCAACCGCCACAATACGACCTGAACGGGTGCTAACGATAGCCGTTTGACTGGCAGCATCATAAGCTACGCCGCCAGTGATAGGCTCTTTGATGTCTACTGACCAAAGGCGTTTACCCGCTGTATCATGAGCAGACAAGACGCCACCACGTGAAGCCGCAATTAGACCTGCTTCCCCATAGCCTAGCTGTAAATCTAAAGGATCTTTTTTGCTAGCGCCTTTACTGCCCGCATCGAAATTTAGCACAGGCTGTAGCACCGCTAGTGGTTGAGCCAACTTAACCAATTTGACCGGCTCGTTCACTTCAGGTTTGATGCCGCGGTTACAACCAACGACCTGAGTCGCCAGCACACCGATTAACGCTGAGTACAGTAAGGTTGTTTTCAGCGTAGACTGGCGGAATTTAGCAGGGAATAAAGTCATTGTACGATCTCACCACAGGTAAAAAAAAGAATAATAGATAGGATAATGGTAGCAGCGGCTGCCCATAAGAGTGGCGTAATGCGCCTACTCCTAGGTTATTGAGCCCTCTAAAGCGCATGCTCATCCTTATACTGTCATAGTTATAAACGGTAAAGCTACGCTACTGCTTAATTAGCAGGAGCGCTTGCAGCTTCATTTTCAATACTGGCTACAGCAGCCTCATCAGCCGTGATGGGAGCGGCTATAGCTTCGTTCCCGCTAGCAGCTGGCGCGTTCACTAAGCTCGCTGGGCCTTCGATAGGGTCAGGAGTAATGCCTAGGCTCTCCATCTTTAAAGCCAATACAGCGCGGTTTTCTTGACGCTCTCGCAGTTGCTCCCAAGCATTATTATAAGCTTGCGTAGCGGCTGCTTTATCACCCTGAGCCATATGGATATCGCCTAGCAACTCTTGCTTGCTGGCTTCAAAACTGCCTGGCAACTCTTGACTTAGCGTGGCTAAAGCCCCTTTCGCATCACCATCTGCAAGCTGCACTTGCGCATAACGTAAGACGGTTAAGCCTTTTAGGCCAGCGTCTTCTAAGTTGATATCTAAAGCTTGCTTTAGGGTAGCACTAGCGCCTTTAAAATCATTCGCATCCGCTTGTTGACGTGCTTGTATAAGCAGCGCCTGCCAAGCGTAAACCGTATCCCCATGAGTGGCGACTAGCGCTTTAATGTCTTTATCGAGCAGCGCTTGTTTATCTGCTAATACTTTCTGTGCATCAGCTTCTAAGTCTGGATTTTGCGCAGCTAACGACACTTCCCCATTCAGTTGCTGGATGTCCGCATACTGGTCGGCCGCTACCGTATCCACTTTCGCATGATTATTCTGCCAGTAAGTCCAGCCAAAATAGCCGGCAAGCGCCAACAAAATCGCTGTGACAATATAACCGCCATAGGTCTTTAAAGATTCCATTTGATTGTCAGGAACATTATTAGTGGGCTGTGGTTGCGCCATGGTTCTTACCTAATTAACAGAAATAATCAAGATGCCGCCGTAGCCTAGCATCCTACATAAGTTTAAATAGTGGGTTAGTATAACTATTGTCAGGCTCACAAAATATAGTGAATAACGACTTTAGTACCTAACGCCGGCTAAAGGCTTGCATTGAGCCCATCATTGGGGCATAGGCAATAAGGTGTTATCAGCCGCCGTAAACCAATCTTGGTCATACGATCCCTGCTCGCCCGTTTGCATATTTTTCACACTAATTTGCCCAGCCTCTACCTCTTGCTGAGCTAAAATTACGGTCGCCACGGCACCCGACTTATCTGCTCTTTTCATCTGCGACTTTAGGCTAGTAGCACTGGCCATTTTAATCCGCAAATCGGGACGCGCGCGACGTAGGGTCTCAGCAAAGACAATGCCTTGAACATAGACTTCAGGATGGGCCGCGATAAACACATCACAAGCTGTCATCTCCGCCATCGGGTTGACCGCTTCTATTAACAGTAATAAACGCTCAAGCCCCATCGCAAAGCCAACGGCAGGCTCAGACTTAACTTCCTTGCCATTGTCCTGACCCATGGATTTTAGCTGACCGATCAGACCATCATAACGGCCACCCGCACAAACGGTAGCTTGGCTACCCAATTTATCGGTCACCCATTCAAACACCGTCTTATTATAATAATCTAAGCCGCGTACTAAGCGTGGGTTGATCTCAAATTTAATATTTAAGGCGTTTAGATAAGTCTGCAGCGTGTCAAAATGGGCTTGGCTGTCTTCACCTAGGAAATCACTAAGCGCTGGTGCATTGTCTAAAATAGCTTGCGTCTGCGCGTCTTTACTGTCCAGAATACGCAAAGGATTGGTGGTAAGGCGACGCTGGCTGTCTTCGTCCAGTTGGTCTTTTTTATCAGTGAGATAGGTCACCAATGCCTCACGATAGGCGCGGCGCTCCTCAAGCTCACCCAAGCTATTAATCTGTAAGGTCAACTCGTGGTCAATACCCAACTGTTGCCACATCAGATAAGTCATCGCAATCAACTCAGCATCCGCGTCTGGCAACTCGCTACCAAAGCTCTCTACCCCGATTTGGTGAAACTGACGATAGCGGCCTTTTTGCGGACGCTCATAGCGGAACATTGGCCCGATATACCAAAGCTTAGGGTTGTCACCACGGAGCATATTGTGCTCAATCACAGCGCGTACGGCGCCAGCGGTGCCTTCTGGGCGCAAGGTAAGCGGTGTCGGCGGGTCTGACTTATCAGCAAAGCTATACATTTCTTTTTCGACGATATCCGTCGCTCCGCCAATCGCGCGGGCAAATAAATCAGTTTGCTCAACGATAGGCAAACGAATTTGCTGATAGCCGTAGCGTGCTAATACATCGGCTAACACGGCTTCGAGGTGCAGCCATCGACCACTTTGCTGCGGTAATATATCGTTAAAGCCTTTAATTGCTTTGATCATAAGTGCTCTACTACTTCCAAATTTATAATGTTTATTAATTTAATTTCTATTTTTTTAGCCAACTGTCTTAGCGAGCAGTTTAGGAGACCCTATTTAACACGAATAATCTCATTTTCGCGCTGTTTTGCGAGGGTGTCTGCATGCTCTCGAACCATTTTTTCAATTTCGTCGGCCAGATTATTGGTATCAATCAAATGGCTCTTTTCACCCATACGATAGACTAGCGATCTTGGCGCGGCGCCCACAATACCAATATCAGCTTCTTTCGCTTCGCCAGGTCCATTCACCTTACAGCCAATTACAGATAAATTCATCGGCTCACGGATGTCTTCTAAACGCGCTTCTAAATCGTTCATTACTCGAATGACGTCAAACTCTTGGCGTGAGCAGCTTGGGCACGCAATAAAGTTGACCCCATTAGCGCGAATATTTAATGACTTTAAAATATCAAAGCCAATTTTAATCTCTTCTTCAGGCTCTGCAGCTAGCGAAATACGCAGCGTATCGCCAATACCGTCGAGTAATAGACCGCCCAAGGCAATGGCTGATTTTACGGTACCCGTACGATAGACACCCGCCTCTGTCACCCCTAAATGCAAGGGGTTATCAATTTGTGCTGAGATTAAACGATAAGCGTCTAACGTTAAAAAGACATTACTGGCTTTCACTGAGATTTTATACTGATCAAAGTTTAGGCGCTCAAGGATATCAATATGACGCATAGCCGACTCTAGCATGGCCTCACCCGTCGGTTCGCCATATTTACGCTGAATCTCTTTTTCTAAAGAGCCTGCATTCACCCCAATACGAATAGGAATATTATGGTGTTTAGCACAAGCGACGACTTCACGAACTTTTTTATCGCTACCGATATTACCTGGGTTAATCCGCAGACAATCGGCACCGGCTTCCGCAACCGCCAAAGCAATCTTATGGTCAAAATGGACATCTGCTACTAGCGGCACACTGACGCGGCGGCGAATCTCACCGAAAGCCTGCACCGTTTCCATAGTGGGCGTCGATACCCGCATAAAATCGGCACCGGCATCCACACAGCGCTCTATCTGAGCCACTGTGGCGGCAACATCGCAAGTATCGGTGTTGGTCATACTCTGGACACTAATCGGAGCATCGCCACCGACCGCGACTTCTCCGACATAAATCTTTTTGGTAAGGCGTCGTTTGATAGGAGAAGGCGTTGACATAATACAGTCCTTAAGAGCTTATAGTTGACTCATTTTATAGGGTCGATAACAGTAAATAAATAGCCTAACTTTTAAAACACACATTATTCATGGTTAGCATTAACCGTCAGGTTTTGAGCGATTTCAAGCCACCCAATACTAAGTCATAGTATCTAAAGGCTACTAAATGATATAAAGGCCAAGCTTAATACGGCTTAAATATGAATCCGCCTGTACTGAATAAGGCACCCTACGAATAAATGGCTACCTAAGTAGCCAAATAAAAAAGGAGCCTATGGTCAGTATAAAACCTTGCCTATTGTAGCTAACTATTATGGCGCTAGTGTGAAGCTGGCTTTATTATTTGTGGCAAATTTGCTTAAGCTGACCGCTTCTTGATTCAAGTTTAAATCGACTTTATCGACGTCATTAATCTGAATTTGGAAAGGGGCTTTACCCGATAATTTATAACCACCACGGCTTTGTGTGCCCGACATTAACGAATTGCCCGCCGCGTCTGTGACGGTAATATCCGTATTGCCTTTCACCCAAAACTCTAGGTTGGCATCGCCAGCAGTAGCGGTGTTAGTCGCATTATCATCAAGATTTAGGGCATTGCCCGAAGCGCTAACATCAGCATTCTGGGCGCCTATCGCCACACCTGAAGCAACAGCGGCTCCTGGTACAGAAGCTCCTTCAGCTTGCTCCGCAGGACTGATGGTGTCGATTGTTGGCGTCGGCTCTGTGGTCTCGTCTTTAGCATTCGTCACCATCCGCAATAAGAAAACTGCTAAGACAATAACGCCAATAATGGCTAATAACAATAAAGGATTAAAGCGGATTTTGGCTCGGCCTTCCCGTTGCAAGGTCCCCATAGGACGCAAAGGAGATTCAATATCGCCTACCGCTTTAGTTCTTAACTCGCTAGGGTAAGCCGTGTCAAAGCTGTCAGCTACCCGGTGCGGGTCTAGACCTAGATACTTGGCGTAGTTAATAGCAAAACCACGGGCAAAGGTCACTTGCGGCAGCGCTTGAAAATTCTCTTGCTCAAGGGCTTGTAAGTGACGCTTTAAGATAAACAACTCAGCGGCTGCATCTTCAAGGGTTAAGTTTTTGGCTTCACGAGCTTGCAAAAGCATCGCACCAAATGAAGTTGGCGGAGTGATTTGCGAATTTTTCGATTGTGCATTGGGGGTTGGGTTGGTTATTTCCATGATGCCTCTGGATTGTTCAGCCAAGTCTTGAGTTGTTTTGCTTCGTTACTAAGGGGATAGCTTGATAAAAGTTGTTGGGCTAGGGCTTGTCTGTCATTAATATTGCCATGCGCCGCAGCCAATTTAATACCTTGCAGTAATAATCTTGGGCTTATTGGCTCATGGCGTAACAGCTCTCCAGTCTCTTCATAGAGACTTTGCGCCTGGGCAATACGGTTTTGCTCAATCAGCAAATCTACCAGTTCAATATGCGCAATGATACTGTTACGGTTGCCTTCAATAGCGCGAATAAACGCTTGCGTGGCGGCAGGTTTATTGCCGAGCATAAGTTGGGCACGGCCCAAATTCTCTAAGGCGCCGATACGGGATTCATAGCCCAGCTCAGCACCCGCAACTTCAAACTGCTGCACTGCCTCAGCATAGCGCTTCATCTGAAACAGGTAGACACCATAATTATTACGGGCCTGCATAAAACTAGCATCTAGAGCAATTGCCTGTTTATAAGCTGCATCCGCTTTTTGCAGGTTAATGCTGCTGCCTTCCTGCTGCAAAAGGGTGCCCATCATATCATAAGCGGGCGCATAACGGCTATCGGCTGCCAAGGCTTTATCAATCTCACGCTTGGCCGCATCGAGCTCATTTTTACGAATATATTCCGCAGCTAAAGTCGTGCGTATTTTTGCAATTTCGCCTTTATCGCGATTGTAATTATTACTAGGTTGAGTAGTAGTCTGATATTGCGCAGTTTTTATGCCGCTGTCCGGAGCCGTTTGACAACCATTCAGTAGCATGGTCATGCTTAGTATTACGGCGGCCGGTATATTTATGGGAACGTACTGCAACTGAATTCGCATATTGATACTCGGTCGTCTTAATCAAGAAGAATGGCGCCTATTCCTAAAGGTATAGCTTGACGCCCCGCACATTATTATATGAATACGTGGTGAAGTGCCACTAATTTTTCATATTACCTGCAATTTCAGGCATTGCCCAAATATTGCCCAGACCTTGCCATAGTAAAGCAATCCCGTGATAGGATTCAAGTCATTCGCACGACTGGCTAAGCTCAAGGGTTAAACTAGTGATTCAGTTAGAGACTTAAGCTTGCAGTCTCTAACCGGTCTTTCACACTTTGCTGCCATTTCGCTGAACGGCGCGTACGGTCTGCAACCTGCCCTACTAGCTGACCACAAGCCGCGTCGATATCATCGCCACGGGTCTGACGAATAGTACTGACAAAACCGGCATTATTTAAAATATTGCTAAAGGTATGAATACGATTATTGCTAGAGCGACCATAAGGCGCATGCGGGAACGGGTTAAACGGTATCAAGTTAATCTTGCTCGGCAAATCGCCCAGTAGCGCAACCAATTGCTCGGCATGCTCATCGCTGTCATTGACGCCAGCTAGCATGACATATTCAATAGTCACGTGTTTTTTATGACGGGGGTTATTATCGAACACATAGGCACGAGCGGCCGCCATCAATTGCTCTAGCGGGTATTTTTTATTAATCGGTACCAATTCATTACGCAGCTCATCGTTAGGCGCATGCAACGAAATAGCTAGGGCAACATCGATATCTTTATACAGGTCATACATCTTCGGGACGACGCCTGAAGTGGAGAGCGTGACTCGGCGTTTAGATAAGCCATAGGCATGATCCGACACCATGATACTCATAGAGGCGACCACCGGCTTATAATTTAATAGCGGCTCGCCCATCCCCATCATGACTACGTTGGTCACATTATTATGCCACTCGCTGCTGTCGACCCCTTCCATATAAGAAGCATTTGCCACCCACAACTGACCGATAATTTCGGCAGCGGTTAAGTCGCGCTCAAAACCCTGCTTACCCGTACTACAGAAGCTACAGTCCAGCGCACAGCCAACCTGTGAAGAGATACATAAAGTTTTACGGCCATTCACTTTACTGTCTTCAGCGGGAATCAATACCGTCTCAACCAGCGACCCACCGGCGACTTTGAACACCCACTTACGCGTGCCATCATCACTATATTCTCTATGTACGACTTCTGGAGCGATCACGCAGGCATGCTCAGCCAACTTATCCCGCAGACCTTTGGACAGATTGGTCATTTGGGTAAAGTCGGTAACCCCGTGCTGATAAATCCACTTCATCACTTGGGTGGCGCGAAAAGGCTTTTCGCCTAAGGTCTTAAAGTAGTCACCAAGCTCGCTCTGGCTCATGCCTAATATGTTGGTGCGTAACTCAGGTATATCTTGTGGCTCTGGCGTATGTACGAGGGGTATTTTAGTCATGGCAGGATATCAATTTAGCTGTGGCTCGAGGTCGCGAAAAAATTAGCTTCGCAAAAGCCGGTGAATATAAAAGTGCGCGTATAAACCATCAATGCGTTGTGAATATACAGAGTGTGCATAGCAGGAGAAAATAGGGCTATAGCTTTGGCTTACTAGGTCTAAAACCTTACCAACGCTCGCGCCTATTATAACGTAATAAAGGTCAGTTCGTCATAATCGATTCAAAAGGATAAATTAGCCTTGATTATAGCCCCTAAAGCTTGGCGCTCTAGAGCTCCTATTCTTAAACTACTCTATAGACGTGATAGGCATGTCTTTTGAGATTCGAGATTCGGCACAAGCAGAACAGTTATACTAAAAAAACGCTCTGCAATAGAAAACGGCTAAGCAAGCGCCTAGCCGTTTTTAGATGAGTTCAAACTATAGCTAATTCAAGCCCAATCTATTTAAAAAAATAGTATGGCCGCTCGATTAACGAGTACGGGCTACTACTTCGCCGTCATTGAAGAAATACGCGATTTCACGAGCAGCAGACTCAGCAGAGTCAGAACCGTGTACAGCGTTTTCGTCGATGCTAGAAGCGAAATCTTTACGGATAGTGCCTTCAGCAGCTTCAGCTGGGTTAGTAGCGCCCATGATTTCGCGATGCTTAGCGATAGCGTTTTCGCCTTCTAATACAGAAACGATAACTGGACCTGAAGTCATGAAAGATTTAAGGTCGTTATAGAATGGACGCTCTTTGTGCTCAGCGTAGAAACCACCTGCTTTTTCGTCATCCAATTGCAGCATTTTAGCGCCAACAATTTTTAGACCGTTTTTTTCGAAGCGGCTGTAGATTTCGCCGATGTTATTGTTGCCAACTGCGTCAGGTTTGATGATAGATAAAGTGCGTTCGATAGCCATGATAGACTCCTAATGAATAAAACTAAAAAATTGATAAGTAACCGCTGGAATAGTTGGAAACACGGTTAGCTCTTGAGTGTCGCCTATTATAATGATTCAAAGCGTAAATGATAGGGGAAATTTGGTCAATTTATCTTAAGCCAGCGTTAAGGCTAACCCTATACCCACTCACCTCCCACCATTAGTAAATCGTGCCTTAAAATGACTGTAGCGTATACTTAGGCTATTTTGGCATATCTCACTGCGATAAAACGGCTAATTACGGCGAAAGGCGACCATATTACAAGTGAAGTTCTGCACCACCTCATTATGCTGATTCAGCGTATCAATCTGGACGGTGACAATACCGCGGTCCGGTTTCGAGCGTGACGGCTTCACCGCTACCACTTCAGAGACCACCTGCAGCGTATCTCCCGGACGGGTCGGTCTCGGCCAACTAATCTGCCCGCCTGCCCCAATTAGCCCAGAAGCTATGGGAATAGACGCGACCATTAAGCGCATGGTAATGCCTGAAGTATGCCAACCACTAGCCGCGAGTCCCGCAAAGAAAGTCTCTTTAGCGGCCTCTGTATCTAAATGGAATACTTGTGGGTCAAATTGCTTAGCAAAAGCAATAATCTCTTCGCTCGTCATTGTATAGTGGTCACTGACCCATTTATCACCAACAGTTATGTCTTCTAGGTATTTTTTGGCTAACTCTTGTGCCATCTTTTGCAATCCTTCTTTCCGGGTAATTAATCTGGTCAGTCGATTTGGCTTATAAATAGCTTTAACACGC
>Ga0098065_1000536_pt1 | contig 17417 bp, 14 predicted proteins | sample 25_taG_FD_75062 | JGI IMG/M metagenome (GOLD analysis project Ga0098065, IMG submission 75062) | Marine viral communities from Cariaco Basin, Caribbean Sea - 25_WHOI_OMZ | ecosystem: Environmental > Aquatic > Marine > Oceanic | place: Caribbean Sea: Cariaco Basin | collected 2014-11-08 | reverse complement strand
GGAACTTCTACTGACCACTAGCGACAGTGTGTGGGCGCAAATGCAAGAGGCCGATTATCTGCAAGCCTTTGAAGGCCATCCGCAAATTGGTGATGTGTCTACGCTAAAAGAGAAGTATCGCCATACCGAAGGCAGCGCTTCTCACGAACAGTCTGGTGCGAATTCAGCCGATGATGCAACCTTAGAGGCACTGGCCAAAGGCAACCAAGATTACTTAGCTAAGTTTGGTTTTATCTTTATCGTCTTCGCTACCGGTAAATCGGCACAAGAGATGTTAGATCTACTCAATGCACGTCTGCCGAATAGCCGCGAAGAAGAGCTGGTCAACGCTGCTGCTGAGCAAAACAAAATTACCCGTTTGCGTATTAGCAAACTGATTGACGCGGCTTAGTGATTAAATATCCCTTAGTTTAATATCGGCTATTTTAATACTATCTAGTTTAATACTGCCGCGCTCAATAAAGCCTTAAAGTCTGTGACGCCACCAGACCACAATCTTTGTATAACTTTATACAACCCTATATGACCATTATGACCCCTATGAAAGGAAGCATTATGTCCGCCACCTTATCTTCACACATCTTAGACACCCATCTGGGCAAACCTGCGGCTGATATCGCCGTGACTCTACATCGTGTTGATGCCGCTGCCATTCCGCAGTTACTAGCGCATGGCACGACCAATGCTGATGGCCGCGTCACTCCAGACAGCTGGGATTTTAGTCAAGCAACTGCGGGTCAGTCGCAAGATTTAGAGGCGGGTCGTTATACCCTAACTTTTGATACCCAATCCTATTTTGACGCTCAAGGCCTAACGGCTTTTTATCCGCAAGTTATTATCGATTTCGTCGTCAGTGATGCTAGCCATTATCACGTGCCCTTACTGTTAAGCGCACACGGCTACAGCACTTATCGCGGCTCGTAAGAGCGCAATTCGTTAATAAATACACTAAGTACATTACAAGGATAGCCGCGGCATGGGTGCATATTTACTAGATTGGTTTCAATTATTTTTCAGATGGTTCCACGTCATTGCCGGCGTTGCTTGGATTGGTGCCTCTTTTTACTTCGTTTGGTTGGATTTGAGCTTACAGAAGCCACCCGACTGGAAACAGAAAAAAGGAATTTCAGGCGACCTATGGGCGGTTCACGGAGGTGGTTTCTACGAGATTGCCAAGTATAAGCTTGAGCCCGAAGAGATGCCGACGACGCTGCATTGGTTTAAATGGGAGGCCTATACCACTTGGCTAACCGGTATGGCGATGATGTCTTTCGTCTATTACTTTAATGCCAGCGCCTATTTGATTGATCCTAGCAAAGTAGCCTTTAGCTCTAGCACGGTAGCGGTCGCGACTAGCCTATTGTTCTTATTCGGCAACTACTTTATCTACGAAGCTATTGTGCGCAGCCGTCTGGGTAAAAACGCTTTTATTTTCAGCATATTAATCTTTATCTTAATGGTAGTAGACACTTGGTTGGCATACCAATTGTTCAGTGATCGTGCCTCGTATATCCATGTCGGTGCTATCCTCGGTACTATCATGGCCGGTAACGTATTCTTCGGTATTATGCCTGCCCAGCGTGCCTTGGTAGACTGCGTGCGTAAAGGGGTGAAGCCCGGTAAAGAAGTGGCTGAATTGGCATTAATGGCCAAAAACCGCTCGCTCATGAACAACTACTTTACCTTGCCATTGATTTTTATCATGATCAGCAATCACTATCCTATGACCTACTCGCATGAGCACGGTTGGTTAGTGTTGGTCTTCATCGGTATTATCACGGCGACCGTACGTCACTACTTTAACCTGAAGCATCGCGGCTTTAAAAAACCTCGCTACTTAGTGATTCCCGCTATCTTGACGTTACTATTGATTATTTGGATGCGCCCAGAGCCTATCAAAGAAGCTCCTGTGTCTATGTTGGATACGCCAGTAGCAGCGCAAACGGATACTGCACCCACTACACCACCAGCGGCAACTACTGAAGCTACAGCGAAGGATAGTTCAGCGACTGCAGCAGGTGCTGTAGCAACCGCTGGAGCCGCAGCAGCTACTCCTGTTAGCGCCTCAGGTGATGATGAAGTTATGGAAATCGTCCAGACCCGCTGCTCTACTTGTCATGCTGAAAAACCGACCCAAGGTGGCTTTAACGCCCCACCTTTAGGCATTATCTTAAACTCTCCTGCGGATTTGGCCACGCATAAAGCTAAGGTGCTCACAGCAGTACAAAGCAAGTATATGCCGCTCGGTAACTTGACCAACATCACTGAAGAAGAGCGCTCGCAACTGCTATCTTACGTTTCTGGTTTATAGGCTGATACCGTAAAACTATTCACAATAAGATGAATAGTAGACTCATAAGAAGTCTGACTTAACTATTTGATAGCGTTATCGTATAAGTCGCAATACCACTATTTAATAGTCAAGGTTGCGGCTTATTTTATGGGCTAGTATTTAGCAGTAGCTAGCCAAGGTTGCTAATAGGCTCCAATAGATTAACTTAACGCCCCTAATACTTTACCTGTTGTTGCTTTACCCCTTTAGCTTTACATGTTTTTATAAGATAACTCATATTTTTATAAGGCATTTCATACCAAATAACCGATATTGAATAGCTGGTCTGCTCAATATCCTAATACTAAATAGCTCAGTAACCGTTATAACTCATTGCTACTCTGTTAAATATCACTACTTTCTTTACCATTGCTACTCTTCTAATAAATCTTGACACATCATAAGGACCGCCATAATGCCCGATCAAAAATTTAAACATATCAACAGTACCTTTGATCCTGCTACCTATCCGCGTGACCTTAAAGGCTACGGCGGCAACCCACCCAAGGCTAAATGGCCCGGTGGCGCCAAGATTGCGGTACAGTTTGTTTTGAATATTGAAGAAGGCGCCGAAAATAGTGTCATCCATGGCGATGGTCATTCTGAGCGTTTTTTATCGGATATTTTAGGCACGCCTGAGTTTAATAATCGCCACCAATCGATTGAGTCTGCTTTTGAATATGGCAGCCGAGTGGGTGTTTGGCGAGTGCTTGATGTTTTTAAAGAATATGGTCTACCGCTCACGACTTTTACTTGTGCCGCTGCCGCTGAAAAAACGCCACATATCATCGATCGCGTCCTAGAAGACGGGCACGAAATTGCCAGCCATGGTCTGCGTTGGATTACTTATCAAGATATGTACCGTGAGACGGAGCGCGAGCATATCCGCCGTGCTACTGAAATTTTTGAAGCGATGTTAGGCAAACAGCCTAAAGGTTGGTATACCGGTCGTGATAGCCCCAATACTCGTGAGTTGGTGGTCGAGCAAGGCGGCTATACTTATGACTCCGACTCTTATGGCGATGAGTTGCCGTACTGGGTCAATGTAAAAACCCTTCAGTCAGACAGTAACGGTGAGCAAATCGTCCGTAAACCGCATTTGGTCATTCCTTATTCGTTAGAAACTAATGACATGCGCTTCGCCTCAAGCCCTGGCTTTACCCATGCTGAGCCTTTTTATCAGTATTTAAAAGACAGCTTTGACACTCTTTACGAAGAAGGGGCTACTACCCCGAAAATGCTATCTATCGGCTTACATTGCCGCATGATTGGCCGCGCTGGTCGTATCAAAGCCTTAAAGAAATTCTTACAATATATCAGTGAAAAGCCTGATGTTTGGGTATGTCGCCGTGATGAGATTGCTCGTCATTGGTACGAGAACCACCCTGCTACCGATAACAATACGGCCAATTGGCTCTAAGACTGCAAAACCGTTAAATTTTTGCGCCGTATTCTGTAAACCGCTTTAGCCCCTCTCAACCGACGTTGATATTAACAGGCAAACCTTGCCACCTTACGTGGCTTGGGAGGGGTCTGTACGTCCAATAGTGCCCGTGATGCTACGCGCTCATGGCCTATTGTTACCCCCCACTGAGTGAGACATTGAGGTCTTATTCAGTACTTATCTAAAAATCTAATATTAACTTAACAAATAAGGAAATTGTATGAGCCATTCAGCTGGACAACCAGGTCAAGTCATTCTACCGGACAACCTCCCTGAGACTCTGCCAGAGTTTGTGAAAAAAACCAACGTTGCCGACAGTCGTCTTGGTGCCAAAGCACTATTCTCTACTGATGACTTCTTTGCGCCAAAAGATCGCCTATTAAAGCCTGAACTGCCCGTCTTCATCGTTGCCGAATTCGACGACAATGGTAAATGGATGGACGGTTGGGAAACTCGTCGTAAGCGTCATCTAGGCTATGACTATACTGTTATTCAATTGGCGCGCCCAACTAAAATCAAAGGTGTCGATATTGATACCAGTCACTTTACGGGCAACTACCCACCTTCTGCTAGTATTGACGCGCTGTATACGCCAGAGCTGATGCAAAAGAGTGATGCAGAATTAGCTAGCGTGAGCCAAGAAGAGTGGGATAAGCAAGCTTGGCAGCCATTAGTAGGCATGACGCCACTACAAGGTAACTCACATGAATTTGTGGAAACCGATGGCGAGCAAACCGTCACTCACGTGCGCCTAAACATCTATCCTGATGGTGGTGTCGCTCGTTTACGCGTCTATGGTGATATCCAATTAGACAGCAGCAATGCCGGTGATGAGACTATCGACTTAGTCGGTGCCCTAAACGGTGGCCGTGCTATCGCCTCCAACGATGCGCATTTCGGTGGCGTAGAAAACTTACTGCTACCTACCAAAGCGCCAAACATGGGTGAAGGTTGGGAGACTCGTCGTCGCCGTGAGCCCGGTAACGACTGGTGTATCATTGCGCTAGGTCAACCTGGTATCGTTGAGTCTATCGAAATTGATACCGCTTACTTTAAAGGCAACTTCCCAGACCAAGTGTCTATCCAAGCGGTCTATGCACCAGATACTCCTGAAGCGACGCTAATCACGCAAAGCATGTTCTGGGATACTATGCTGGAGCCACAAGCGGTCACAGCGCATAACGTGCATACTTTTGACAATTTAGTGAGCGAAAAGCCCATTACCCACATTCGCGTAAATATCTTCCCAGATGGTGGTATTAGCCGTGTACGTGTCTATGGTAAAGTAGCTAAATAAAGTTTAGTTTACCGACCTTAGCGAACTGCTATAACAATCGAAGCTAGATAAAGAGCGACTTTATAGGTCGCTCTTTCCAGATTTATACCCTACCTTTTTAGGCGTCTAAAATAGATAGCCATAGCGCCCTTTGCTAACGGCTGAGGGACATTTAAGGTAGGGTCACTATTAAGGATAAACCATGAGTATTGTTCTAAAGCCGCAGCCGTTGACCAAAGAGAATTTTGCTCCTTTTGGTACGGTGATTGAGCCTTATGATGAGGCGCAACAGACCGATAAAAATTGCTACGTAATTAATAATGGCTATGCTACCCGCCATCATGCTATTGCCACGGCTGACCTTGACGGCGGCGAAGTGGGTATGAGCATTTTTATGGCCAAGCCGCGTACCTTCCCTATCTCTTTATGCATTATGGAATACCATCCGCTAGGCGCACAGGCATTCTTTTCGATGGCCGGTGAAGACTACATTATCGTGGTCGCACCAAAAGGTGAAGCGCCTAAATCTGCCGATGATTTAACCGTGTTTTATGCCAAGTCTACCCAAGGTATTCAGTATGACGCTGGCGTTTGGCATCACCCTTTAATGGCGCTGAATTCTGAGAGCCCGTTTTTAGTGGTTGACCGTGTCAATGGCGAAGGCAATAACTGTATCGAGCTAGATATCACCGATTGGCAAGTATTGATCGAACTGGATTCGTAATAGCCTTGACCCTATTAGCCTAAATCATCTACCCTATAGATCTTATTGTTATTTGATTTCATGACTTAAAAGACCGCGGTTTTATTCCTTGTGAATGAAGCCGCGTTTTAACGTTTGCTAGAGCCTATTGCCTTAAATGAGATATAAAAGATGACGCACCCCACTGCTACCAATGCTGCAATGACCGCGAACCCGAAAAGCTGGATTGGTACCGTGCAGATTATTACTGCTGCCGTCTGTTGGGGCACCTTAGGCATCTTTTCGACTTTTTTATACGAGTCTGGTTTTAATGGACTACAGATTGCCATCTTACGTATCGTGACCGCGGCTGTATTAATATTGGTTATGCTGCCTAAGTTATGGCCGCAACTGGTCAAGCTCCCCGCTGGGCAATGGCTAGGCCTCGGTCTGCAGTCTTTGATTGGCGTGCTCGGCATGACGGTGTGCTATGTCTTTGCCGTGATTTACGTGGGCGCTGGCACTGCGGTCGCACTACTTTATACTGCGCCTGTATTTAGCCTCGTGTTTTCCCATTTTTTACTCAAAGAACATATTACTAAACAGTCTGCCTTGTTAGCTTTATTGGCGGTTATTGGGGTGGGACTCACTACGGCAGGCTCTAGCAACTCCGCCAATTGGGGTATTGTATTAGGCCTGCTCTCTGGGGTTTGTTATTCGCTCTATGGCGTGTTGGGTAAACGGGCTATGCATTATTCTCATTCCGCGCCGCTCGTCTTTTTCACTTCTATTATCTCCAGTGCCGTGGTACTGCTATTCGTGCCTGCGACGTATGAAACTTATGCCAAACTGATTCAGCTACCGACCATTACCTGGTGGTATGCGTTGGGCCTATCTTTAGTCGGGACAGTCGCGCCCTTCTTACTGTATATGAAAGCTTTAGAAAAGCTGCCGGCCACTCGCGCTTCCGTATTTACTATTTTTGAACCTTTAACCGCCCTATTCTTAGCTATGCTACTGCTGCAACAAGCTTTAGCCCCTATTCAGTATCTTGGCGTTGTGTTAATTCTCCTAGCCGCTCTACTTAATGCCGTATTAAATTCAACGACCACTCGTGTGCCTAAATGGCTATCGCGACGTCGCCGCGCCTAATGGGTCATCTCTATTATTAAGTAAAGTACTTAGCCTCTGCCTGCACTATTAAGCGCTGCTAACCTTACGGATTTCCTACTGGAATTTATGGACGCTATAGTGTTTATTTTCTAATTCATAACATTCATTTAAAATGAATCTTATGATATTATTTGTCTGTAATATTGTTTCTCTTGCCCTGCTTGGAGAATAGTGCGGCACTGGTTGGGCGTTACTCTTCATGAAGCGTCCACTAGCGCCCTATTGCATCGCTACCTAAAGCGCTCTTTTTTTCATCCTGATATACCGTATTGGTGTTCATTAAAAATAAAAGGTAGCATTAGGTTTTTAAACATTCATTTTAAATGTATCTTTTAGATACTCCCCTTTCTAGCTATAGGAGCAGAATATGGGTGACTATAAAAAACATTGGTTCGGCCTAGCCGCCGTCCTTATTATCACCTTTATATTTTTGGGGTGGGGCGGGGTCGAAATATATCGTACCGCTCCCCCAATCCCCGACCAGTATGTGGACAGCAGTGGTCAGGTTATCCTAACCAAAGACGATATTTTAGATGGTCAATCTGCTTGGCAAACTACCGGTGGCCAGCAGCTCGGCTCAGTACTCGGTCATGGCGCTTATCAAGCCCCGGATTGGACGGCCGATTGGCTGCATCGTGAGCTGGTCGCTTGGCTTAATATCAGCGCGCAAAACACGTATGGTGCAGACTTCGACTCTCTAGACGTGGGTCAGCAAGCCTCGCTACAAGCGCAGCTCAAAGATGAGTATCGCAAAAGTGCGGTGGATGAAAATGGCAACGTAGTGCTGTCAGATACCCGTATCGCAGCGATGAATGAGATTGCCCCCTACTACATCAATTTATATGGCAATGATCCCTCATTACAGAAATCGCGTGAAAGCTTTGCGATGAAAAATAATACTTTGCCTGATATCACCGCCAGAGAAAAGCTGACGAATTTCTTTTTCTGGACCACTTGGATGGCCTCTGCTGAACGCCCAGGCACTACGGCTACTTATACCAATAATTGGCCGCACGAACCCTTAATCGATAACGTCCCCACTACTGAAAATATCATTTGGTCTATCGCTAGTGTGGTGTTCTTAATCGCGGGGGTAGGTTTCTTAGTTTGGGGTTGGGCTTTCCTACGCCGTGAAGAAGATATTAAAACCATCACTCCCGATGCTGACCCCCTAACGAGAATAGCCTTAACCCCTTCACAAAAAGCACTCGCCAAGTATGGCTTCTTAGTGATGTCGCTATTTGTAGTGCAGGTCTTTTTAGGGGGCTTTGTCGCTCACTACACGGTTGAAGGCCAAAATTTCTATGGCATACCTGTCGCAGACTATTTCCCTTATGCGCTCGTGCGAACTTGGCATATTCAAGCCGCATTGTTCTGGATTGCAACTGCCTTTTTGATGGCAGGTCTGTTCTTAACCCCTATTATCAATGGTGGCAAAGATCCTAAGTATCAAAAGCTTGGCGTCGACATTCTTTGGGTCGCCTTAATTGTCGTGGTCGTCGGCTCTTTCGCCGGTCAATACTTTGCGCTAGCCCACATCATGCCCGCAGAGTTTAACTTCTGGTTTGGTCATCAAGGCTATGAATTCGTAGACTTGGGCCGTTTTTGGCAGATTCTCAAATGGGTCGGTATCTTATTCTGGCTGGTCTTAATGGCCCGCGGTTGGGTCAATGGCTTTAAAGCGCATGGCGATAAAAACCTGCTAGCCATCTTTGTTGCTTCAGTAATTTGTGTGGGTTTATTCTACGGTACTGGTCTGTTCTATGGCGAGCGCACCCACCTCACCATTATGGAATACTGGCGCTGGTGGGTCGTACACTTATGGGTAGAAGGCTTCTTTGAAGTATTCGCAACCGTTTCTTTAGCCTTCATTTTCTTTAACTTAGGCTTGGTCAGTAAACGTATTGCGACGGCGTCTTCTATCGCCTCAGCGGCGCTCTTCCTACTCGGCGGCGTTCCTGGTACTTTTCACCATTTGTACTTCTCTGGCACCACCACACCAATTATGGCTATCGGGGCGTCATTCAGCGCCTTAGAAGTGGTACCCCTTGTGGTCTTAGGTTACGAAGGCTATGAGCACTGGGCAATGCAGCGTCAAGCTACCTGGATGGAAAAACTCAAGTGGCCTATCATGTGCTTTGTGGCGGTGGCTTTTTGGAATATGCTCGGCGCCGGTGTGTTTGGCTTTATGATTAACCCTCCGGTTTCACTATTTTATTTGCAAGGGCTCAACACCACGGCGGTCCACGCTCACGCGGCACTCTTTGGGGTATATGGCTTTCTAGCGATTGGCTTCGTCATGCTGGTGCTGCGTTACATCCGTCCAGATTACGTGTTTAATGACAAGCTTATGAAAACTGGTTTTTGGGCATTAAACTTAGGATTGGTATTAATGATTGCCACCAGCTTACTGCCTATCGGTATTTATCAGGCCCACGCCTCAATTACTGAAGGGCTATGGTTAGCGCGTAGTGAGGACTTTATGCAGCAGGACTTTTTGCAGACACTACGTTGGGTCCGTACCATTGGTGACGTCGTGCTTATAATTGGGGCTATCTGCATGGCGCTACAGATGTTGAAGTTGGTATTTGCTAAACCGTCTCATGCCAATTACCAACCTAGCAAAAAATAGGTTAGCTCGTTTTTAGTACACACTTTCTAGCGCAATAAAAGCTCTGCTCCGACAGGGCTTTTTTTATTGAGGCTTGGTTTATTGTTGAGCGGTTCATCCTCTTTTTCTAACCCTACTTTAATAAAATCCTTGTAGATTTGGTACTAGTGTACTAGAATACTGAAACAAATTACTCCAACTCATTTTATTTAGCCACACTCGCATTTACTAAGCCTCCTCTATGACTACTGATACTTACCAAAGCTTAATTACGCATCTGGCGCAATGTAACGACGTTACTGAAATAGAAGCCTTATTAACCGCCTTATTAACGGATAAAGAGCAACAGGATATTGCCAATCGTATTCGCATCTTTGACCTGTTAGAAAAGGGCGTCACGCAACGTGAGATTGCCGAGCAACTTGGTGTGGGTATTGCCACCGTCTCTCGAGGGGCGAAAGCTAGACAACAACACGATGTTAGCGCCTTATTAGTGACGCATCGTGGCGACCGTTAATACCGCTCGATATTGACCAACCCCCTTATTCTCTAACGATTATATTGATAATTTTTGATAAAATTTTGGACCCTTTTATGACTGCTACTTCTCAGCAAGCACCTTTAAATAACAAGCCAGACCCTATTAATATTCCCAGCAAGCCGCAGCGGATTAAGCTAACGCAAGATATTGACTTTTTTGCGCTATTCAAACGTATAGAAGCGGCATTTGATACTTGCTATATGCTCGAATCATTGGGTGAAGAGAGCCATATCTCACGTCATCATGCTATTGGTTTTGCACCCGTTATGACCATTACCGCGACCGATCGTCATACCTTAGCGATTACGCAAAATAATGCCGATGGGACAGCCGGAGACACAACGCAATACGCTACGGATAACCCTTATCAACTCCTGCGCGATATTACCCCACAGCACGTCATTGCACGCAATCAAACCGGCGGCTTAGTCGGTTATCTAGGCTATGACAGTGTTAACTTCTTTGAACCCAGCCTAGAAGCTAAAGCTAGCGAAGACTTCGAACCGTTTAAATTCGGCGTGTATTTAGACGGCTTAACCTTAGATAAAATGACGGGTGAAATCTTCTATTTTTACTACCCTACTGAGACTCAAGGCAACCGAGTTGAGGAAATCAAAGCCTTACTCGATGCGCCAATCCCCACCTATGAAGCGCCGTATGTAGAATTTTTGGGCGATGGCATGAGTCGTGAAGACCATGAAGCGGCAGTTATGCAGGTTAAAGAAGACATTATCGCTGGGCGTATCTTTCAGTGTGAAGTCGGCTTTAAGTCGCGCTATCAGATCAAGGGCGATCATATGCCTATTTATGAAAAACTGCGCGAGGTCAACCCTTCCCCGCATATGTACTTTATGAAGTTTGGTCAGCAGCGCATTATCGGCGCGTCTCCTGAGCTACTATTCCGCCTACGCCAAGGGGAGATGGAGACTTATCCGCTTGCCGGTACCGCCAGACGAGGTGCTGACGAAATTGAAGATCGTCAACTAGCGCGTGCTTTACTTAACGATGCAAAAGAGATTGCAGAGCATAATATGCTAGTCGATCTACACCGCAATGACATTGGTCGTGTAGCCCGCTTCGGTACGGTCAAGGTGCGCAGTCTGATGGACATCAAACGCTACTCGCATGTGCAGCATATCTCCTCAGAAATCGTGGGTATCCTGCATCCTGACCATGACATGTTTAGCGCGCTTGCTAGCAACTTTCCCGCCGGAACGCTATCTGGAGCGCCTAAAATCGAAGCAATCAAAATTATCAATGAGTTAGAGCCAGACGGTCGTGGAGCATACGGCGGGGCGCTAGGTTCGTTCAACTTTAATGGCGATTGTATCTTTGCTATCCCGATTCGCACCCTATTTATCAATGGCGAATCCGCATACGCACAGACCTGCGGCGGCAATGTCTATGACTCCAACCCTGCCGATGAGTATCTAGAGATTCAGCGCAAACTGTCAGCGATGAAAGTGGTACTCGATAGTTTTATGACGGACTGAATGACGGATGCTTAGAATTCCTTATGCTGGTAGGCGGGTGTTTTAGTCCAGCAATAACCCATATGTTAATAACAAATAAGCCAATATTTATAAGGCAAGACTATGAAAGTATTAATTATCGACAATTATGACTCATTTACCTTTAATCTCTACCAATACGTGGGCGAGATTTTACAAACAGTAAGTGGTTCTGAAAGCGCTGATGTCATCGTCAAACGCAATGACGAAATCAGCTTAGCTGATGTGCAGGCCATGAATCTAGACCGCATTATCATCTCTCCCGGCCCCGGTTCCCCTGATGATCCTGCGTACTTTGGCGTCTGTGCGGAAGTGATTGAGACCATGGGCAAGACCGTTCCCTTACTAGGCGTCTGTCTAGGGATGCAGGGCATCGCGCATGTATTTGGCGGGAAAGTCGTCCGTGCCGGTGTGCCCATGCATGGCAAAACTTCACCTATTCGTCATGATAATCAAGGGGTCTATCATGGCTTGCCGCAAGATGTCGATATTATGCGCTACCATTCATTAATGGTTCAGACTGACGACTTACCCGAGTGTCTAACGGTGACGGCTGCGGTGACCAGTGAGGATCAGGCGGAGTTAGGTTTGACTGAGTTGGTGGCTAAGGGCGAGGAAATTATGGGACTGCGTCATAAAGACTACCCTATCCAAGGGGTGCAGTTTCACCCTGAGTCTTTTGCTACTGAGGGCGCAAAGCGTCTGCTGAGTAACTTTTTACTGCAGGTATAACAATGGCTTTATGGCGCCAAATACTTTTATTCTAAGTTCACTATAGGATTATGTAAGACTTGAGCTTCTTTTAAATACACTCTAATAGTGGTGAATAAACCTGATGATACCAAATTCTACTAAAGTCATAAGTATCGCTTTATCATTACTTGTTATCTCGCCTTTGAGCAAAGCTGTTACAACTGAGCAAGCAAACTTGATGCATGCAAAGGGTTCGCACCTTAAGCCAAATAAGGATAAGTCTATGCTAACTCAAGAAGAAGCACAGTTTATTGAAAAAGTTGCCAATACAGTGCAAAACGGCAATCAAGCTGCTGATTATAGTGAGCTTATAAAGCAGGCGCCAACAAACAATAAAGGGGCATTTTGGTATGAGTTGGCAGTAGCTCTGAGCTCATTACCTGATAGTAATGAGCTAGACATTAGAGAAAACGGAAGCTTACGGGTATCATTAGATATCTTAAATAAGCTGTTGCAATCAAATGCACGATTTCCGCAAATTTGGGCACAAAAAATTATCGTACTCAACTATTTAGCTCATGCTCACTGGTCTATGGCTAACGCGTTAGCCATGACTACTGAAGCTGATCAAGCATCTCTACACATTACTAAATCTAAGCGCCATGCTAATGACTTACTAGCAACAACTCAAAACGCTGTGGCAAGATTTCCTGATGACGACTGGTTTATTGCGGAGCGAGATGCTGCTTTAGAAGATTTTGCAGAATGGACTAATTAAACCAATGTTTCCAAATTTCTATTTGAATGAAAAAGTCGCCCAAATTATTAGGGCGGCTTTGTTTATGTACGGCTAAAATTGCCCCACCTCTATATACCTGTTTTTCTAACGACGCAACATCCCTTTGTCTTCGATAAACTCGATAATATTGTCAAGGCCATCAGCCGATTTCATATTACTAAAGACAAACGGCTTATCGCCACGCATCATCTTGGCATCGCGGGCCATCACGTCAAGCGATGCGCCTACCAGTGGCGCAAGGTCTGTCTTATTGATAATGAGCAAATCAGATTTGGTGATACCAGGGCCTCCTTTACGCGGAATTTTATCGCCCGCCGATACATCAATGACGTAAAGCGTCAAATCAGATAATTCAGGGCTAAAGGTAGCTGCAAGATTATCACCGCCAGACTCAATAATAATCAGCTCTAAACCTGGAAATTTGGCGTTTAATTCGTCGATAGCGGTCAGGTTAATCGATGCATCTTCACGAATGGCGGTATGCGGACAACCTCCCGTCTCCACCCCGACGATACGTTCAGCTGGCATAGCATCGTTGCGCGTTAAGAACTCTGAATCCTCACGGGTATAGATATCATTGGTGACGACCGCCATATTATAGGTATCACGCAGTCGCTGACATAATTTAAGCGTCAAGGCAGTCTTACCTGAACCGACAGGACCACCGATACCTAATCGTAATGGGGATAGTGCAGGTGTTGCGGAATCATCGGCAGTACTTGGTTTAGCTGTAAATTGGCTCATTGAGTTTCCTTTTTAAATAATGGGTACTAAATCAAATTAAACTTTATTGGTTTTAATATCGTTTACAAGATTTACTCTTACAAAGAAGTACTTCTCACTTATTTAGAAGGGAGATTTTTACTCTTCTTTGAAGTTTGAAATGAGCGTTCCCTCCCTTTTATAAAGGGAGGGCTAGGGAGGGATTTTATCCCTAAAGCTGTCATTTAATAGCTTTTTCATCTTCAGGATAGTTCAAGCAACTATTATTTAAACTAGCCAATTACGACCGAAACAATCGGCTATATTGCTGCTCATGTTGGCAAGATAACATCGCAAGATTGGGTAGATTGCCCGCGCTGGTCAGGCGCGCTATCAGTATAGAGATTTCTAGCTTTTGGACAGGGTTCTCTTGTTCATTCTTCGGCATAGTTTGGGGTTCGTTTAACCAAGCCCCCACCGTCTCCACCACTTTACCAATAAGCTCAGGTAGCTCGCGCTGAAGCTCAGCTTGCAGTTGCCAGAGAATACGCTGACCTGCCATCTGACCGAGCGGCACGGTTTTGACAGCGGCGAGTACCATGTTTTCTAACTGACCAAAGCCGTAGGCCATCGCAATAGCGTCATGGCTCATTTTATTGTGCTGACAGATATGCGCGAACAGCGGCAAAAACCCTTGCTGACGAATGGACTCCGGCACGGTCAAGTCCAATACTGCCTCGACCCAAGCCCCCAGTGCGTGCGCCAATTGGCTGGCCTCTAATACGAACTCATGACTCTCACGGCTCGCCATATAATACGCGGCAAGCTCGTCGGCAAGCTCAGTCTTATCTTGTGCCAATAATTCGGCTATAGCCACAATCAGCGGCATTTCAAACCCCATTGAGGCTAATGCCTGATAATCCCGCATCCACGCCAGCATTGAGGCCTCATCAAAAATCAGTCCTGCTTCAATCGCGGCCTCTACCCCTTGGGAATAGGTATAGCTACCAATCGGCAGGTTGCTTGAGGCAAACATGAGTAGCGCGCCAAGCTGAGCCGAATTGTGAATCGTATCATTTTTAGCGCTGAGGTCATTATTGGCTATTGGAGTAACTTGCAGGCTTTGGGCATTCTGGCTCATTAATAGGGTCTTTTTATTTTAGGTAAGATGGATTAAATAAACTCTGTTTTACGTAGGCTGTGGCTTTAGCCCAGCTCAGAGTTTTGTAGGGTGCGCCCGGCGCACCATTTAAATCACAATCTGAATAGGTACGGATGCCACACCTTATGTGCAGATTCTAAGAATCGGGCGTAGCGTGAGTGATAACACACGGCTCATATCGCTATTTGATTCTAATTTGCCAAGGTAATATCTACAGCTAATGACTGTGCGAATGCTTATCATGGCTATGCGAATGACCGCCTTGGGCATGACCCGATTGATAAGCACCGGTCTCCGGCTCAAAAGGCGCATCAACGTCTGCCACATGAACGCCTAAACGAACTAACATATCACTGAGGACATGGTCAGGTTCAAAGAATAATGCCGATGGGGTAATCATTAACGGCACATGACGGTTGCCCAGATGATAAGCCGCTTTCATAAGCGCGAAATCATCACCTTGAGTGGTGACGCGGGTCAAGGCTTGGTCAGCAGCGAAGACTTGCATAAGGTTGCTATTGGCGTCCGCAAGCACACAACCGCTCTTTAAGGTTTCGGTACGGGGTAAGTCCACGCCAACGGTAGTGCCTGATTGGGTGTCAGATTTGAAGCGCGAGCGCTGACGGGTATCAAAGTCGAGGCTGATGTAATTGCCAGCTTCTTGTTGAACTTTTAGTTGCTGAAGTTGGTCATCGTTTAATTGCTGTGCATCTAAGCGTTGGGTAAAAACGGGCATGGTGGAGTTGGGCTGAGTCATTTGGGTTTTCCGTAGTTTTGTATGATATTGACTTTATTGCATAAGGCTTCTGGGTATAGACAATGTTTAAATTACTTGGTGTTTAATTTATCCGTGGGTTGTACCCACGCTACGGCATTTGCAGAATACTGCTTTTGTAGCTTGTGATTATCGATAGCATAATCTACAGAAATGATTAGATGATTTAATCATCAGCTCCCGTAGGCTGTGGCTTTAGCCCAGCATTCTTTAAAACTCTTTCTTATTCGCTGAGCTAAAGCCTCAGCCTACAGTAGTCCTTATCAAGTTAAGCAACGTCTTAACTTTCTAAAATAAAAAATAGCGCTGCGCCATCGGCAACACGCTCGCAGGCTCACAAGTCAGCAACTGACCATCGGCGCGAACCTCATAAGTCTCCGGGTTAATGTCCATGTCAGGGCAATAGCTATTTAGGCGCATATCACTTTTACGGATTTGGCGGATGCTGTGCACGGGTTTGACGATTTTATTCAGACCAAGCTCGTCTTTAAGACCATTCTCGTGAGCAACTTTTGAGACAAAGGTGATGCAGGTCTCATGCACGGGCTTGGCAAAACTACCAAACATGGGGCGATAATGCACGGGCTGCGGCGTGGGGATGGAGGCGTTGATATCGCCCATCGGTGCAGCAGCGATAAGACCACCTTTAATGATGCAGTCGGGTTTTACACCGAAAAATGCCGGTGACCATAACACTAAATCGGCCCATTTACCCACCTCGACTGAACCGACTAGGTCGCTGATGCCGTGAGTGATAGCAGGATTGATGGTGTATTTGGCGATATAGCGCTTGATGCGGAAGTTGTCGTTGTCCGTCTCATAGTCTGCGTCTGAAAACTGAATATGACCCGCATTAGCTTCGCTATCTGCGGAGGCGTCTGGGGCAAGATGACCGCGTTGACCTTTCATTTTGTCGGCAGTTTGCCACGTGCGAATGACCACTTCACCGACGCGGCCCATGGCTTGCGAGTCACTGCTCATCATCGAGATAGCACCGAGGTCGTGTAGGATATCTTCGGCAGCGATGGTCTCTTGACGGATGCGGCTTTCGGCAAAGGCGACGTCTTCAGCGATAGCAGGGCTAAGGTGATGACAGACCATCAGCATGTCGAGATGCTCATCGATGGTATTAATGGTGAAAGGTCGCGTTGGGTTGGTTGATGACGGCAAGACGTGTGGCACGCCGATAGCTTTGAGGATATCAGGGGCATGACCACCGCCCGCACCTTCGGTATGAAAGGTGTGAATGCAGCGCTCTTTAAAAGCGCCAAGCGTGCTCTCAAGGTAGCCGCTCTCGTTTAAAGTGTCGGTATGGATGGCGACTTGAACGTCGTACTCGTCAGCGACAGTCAGGCAATTATCAATCGCTTGCGGCGTGGTGCCCCAGTCTTCGTGCAGCTTTAGCCCGACTGCGCCCGCTTTGATTTGCGCGGCAACAGGGTCTGGTAAGCTGACGTTGCCTTTGCCAAGTAAACCAATATTCATTGGTACATCGTCTAAGGCTTTGAGCATCATTTGGATGTGGTAAGCGCCGGGCGTACAAGTGGTGGCAAGCGTACCTTGGGCAGGTCCCGTGCCGCCGCCAAACATGGTAGTGACCCCAGACATGAGCGCGGTCTCACACTGCTGCGGAGCAATAAAGTGAATGTGGCTGTCGATGCCGCCTGCGGTCAGGATTTTACCCTCGCCTGCGATAATTTCAGTGCCTGCGCCGAT
>Ga0098065_1000534_pt1 | contig 17462 bp, 11 predicted proteins | sample 25_taG_FD_75062 | JGI IMG/M metagenome (GOLD analysis project Ga0098065, IMG submission 75062) | Marine viral communities from Cariaco Basin, Caribbean Sea - 25_WHOI_OMZ | ecosystem: Environmental > Aquatic > Marine > Oceanic | place: Caribbean Sea: Cariaco Basin | collected 2014-11-08 | reverse complement strand
GCTGCGGCTATCCAATTAGGCATCGTCGGTATGTTGCCGAATTTCACGCTTGCCGTCCCATTAGCGTCTGGATCAATAGGTGGGTTTTTTGAGAGTCTGTCCGTAGGTTTAATTGCTTTGCAGGCGCTACTATTTGCCGGTCAGTTTCTATTGCTATTTCTGCTGCAAAAGACCGGAGGGCCAGTTTTGCTGAGTTTGCTCGGTGCAGTTGGGGCAGTAGTCGGTGTCCCGATAGCGGTATTTATCCAAGGGGAGGCGCCGCCTGAAGGCTTAATCTTAGGGGCGTCGTTAATTGCTGTCGGGGTGGTTTGCGTGACTTGGGGAGGGGTTAGGATGTTGCGGGTTGCTGAAGTAAAAGAGTGAGCTTGTTTATAAACATAGGAATGGCGACCGTAAGCTATGATTGATGTTCATTAAGATAAATGGTTTTTTTGAATGATTTGGCAGGGATTGCGAATTGTAATATAGAACTTTGCCGCAGTCCAATAACCATAAAAACACCGAATCACAACCTAGAATGCTGTCCTGAGCAATACAATAACTCAAATACTATTCAGCAAAAACTACCCTAATGGAATGAATAACAATGATGGATCTGATAATCACAAATGCCCGACTTACGGATTACGAAGACCTAGTCGATATTAGGGTCAAAGACGGCCATATTCACAGTATCGAGAGTAGAAAAATTAGTCCCTCAGAAGGCCAAGGCAATGCTGAAAATTCTGCCAAGACAATTTACGATGCACAGGGCAATTTTGTTTGCTCAGGATTTTACGAGAGTCATATCCACTTGGATAAGGCCTGTATTTTAGACCGCTGTAGTATAGAAGAGGGTGACTTAGACGAAGCGGTTGCAGAGACGGGTAAAGCCAAGGAAGGGTTTACCGAGGCCGACGTATTTGAGCGCGGCTGCAGGGTGATAGAAATGGCGATTAAGAAAGGTACGGTAGGGTTGCGGACGTTTGTAGAAACGGATAAAAAGACCGAGCTGCGTAGCTTTGAGGCGATAAAAAGAGTGCGAGATAAATATGCCTTTGCTATCGATATCGAGATTTGTGCCTTTGCACAAGATGGCTTAACCAATGAGCCGCGCACCCAAGAGCTGTTGCAGCAAGCGCTAGCTCAAGGTGCTGATTTAATAGGCGGTTGTCCGTATAAAGATGAGCATCCCGAGCAGCATATCGAGATGGTGTTTGATTTAGCGCAAAAGTTTGACGTCGATGTCGACTTCCATTTAGATTTTGATTTAGACTCAGAAGGTTCTAGCATTCCTAAACTGGTTGAAGAAACCATCAAGCGCAACTACCAAGGTCGGGTCTCGATAGGCCATGTCACGAAGTTATCAGCGATGGATAAGGCCAAGCGTCTCGAGATGGCGGCCCTATTAAAGCTAGCCGATATTACGTTGACCGTGTTGCCTGCCACCGATATCTACTTAAATGGCCGTGACCACGATGCCCTAATTCCTAGAGGTATGGTGAATGCTAATGAACTGGCAGAAATGGGCCTTAACACCACCATTGCGAGCAACAATATTTTGAATGCGTTTACGCCTTTTGGAGACGCCTCATTAATTAGAATGGCCAATATGTATGCCAATATTGCGCAACTGTCCAAAGATAGCGAAATGACAGCTGTCTTTGCTATGGTTAATAAAAATGCCGCCAAATTACTATCGCAGCAAACGGAAATAAAGGTGGGCGCTCCAGCTACCTTAGTGGTACTAGAAGCTAGCGATGCCGTATCAGCCATTAGAACCGCAGCTCAGGCGGTAGCAGGCTTTAAAAATGGCCGACAGACCTTTGCCAATGCTGCCGCATATATTTGTTATGAATAATTCTGCTTTCTTCAGTTTTTAACAGAGTTTTTTATTATCGTTAGCTGACTTTAAAAGGGATATAAATAGGTATTAGAGCGAACAGAATGTTTTCCTAATTATCATGGGTTAATGCTTAAGCTTTTAGACAAAAAATAGAAGCCATTAAGGCTTCTATTCTAGTAAAGTAAAATATTACTAACTTTATATTGGCTTTAGAGAATTAGTGGATACAAACGAATCTATCGCCCATTTTATCTCGCTACAGCCTCTGTAAATCAATAACCTCTGCAAATTAATATCCCACTACGGCGGCATCCACCTGTCTTGGGTCTGACGAACCATAGAGTCCTTGTGGCGTGACCATAATCGATTGCGTTGAGCCCATTACTTCTTGTGGCGACACTTTATGGCCCATCGACTCTAACTTTTTGACGGTATCGACGCTGAGCGCTTTTTCGATACGAATCTCATCGGGCATCCATTGGTCATGGATACGCGGCGCATGGGTTGCTTCGGCGATATTCATATCGTGATCAATGACATTGGAGATAATCTGGGTGACGGTAGTGATGATACGACTGCCGCCCGGACTGCCAGTCACCACGTAAGGGGCGCCATCCTTAAAGACCATCGTGGGACTCATAGAGGATAGCGGACGCTTGCCAGGCTCTACCGCATTGGCATCACCGCCCAATAAGCCATAAGCGTTGGGTACGCCTGGTTTGGCAGAGAAGTCGTCCATTTCATTATTGAGCAAAATCCCCGTACCATTCGCCACTAAGCCGGTACCATACGAGAAATTCAGCGTATAAGTATTCGCCACCGCATTGCCTTGTTTATCCACTACGGAAAAATGTGTAGTCTGATCGCTCTCATACGGCATAGGGTTGTTGGGTTTTACTTCGGTAGCAGGGCGCGCCTTATTCGGATTGATAGTGGCGCGTAGCTTTGCCGCATACTTTTCTGAGGTTAGCCCTTTCACCGGTACATCGATAAAATCGGAATCGCCGAGATACTCTGAGCGGTCTGCATAAGCCAACTGCATGGCCTCAGCCATTAAGTGGATAGTCTGGGCACTATTTTGTCCGTAGTCTTTCAGCGGATAGCCCTCTAAAATATTCAAAATCTCAACGATATGAATTCCTCCGGAGGAAGGCGGTGGCATTGATACGATTTCAAAGCCACGATAGTTACCGCTTACGGGCTTGCGCGCTATCGCTTTATAATCGGCCATATCTTGTATACTCATTAGCCCGCCGGCATCATTGACGGCTTTGACGATTTGCTCAGCGGTCTTGCCTTTATAAAAACCTGCTGCCCCTTGAGCCGCGATACGCTTCATTGAAGCGGCCAGTTCAGGTTGGCGCAGGCGCTCACCGACTTGATAGGTACTGCCATCGGGCTTAAAGAAAATCTTGGCAGTACTCGGCCATTTTTTTAGGCGGTCTTCTAACGCAATCAAGGACTCAGCCAGTCCTGGGGTGACTTCTATACCTTCATCCGCCAACTTGATAGCCGGGGCTATAACTTGCGCTAGCGGCATCGAGCCATGAGTCTCCAAGGCAGTTACCAATCCAGCTACCGTGCCAGGGACCCCGACCGCTAGCCCGTGATAGCGTGATAAGTCGCTATCCGCTTCCCCTTGTTTATTCAAATACATATCACGATAGGCTTTGATAGGTGCTTTTTCGCGATAGTCTAAAGCGATGGTTTCTTTGGTTTTGGCATCATAAATCATCATAAAGCCGCCGCCGCCCAAGTTACCCGCTCTTGGCAAAGTCACTGCAAGGGCAAAACCTACGGCCACCGCAGCATCTACCGCATTACCACCGTCTCTTAATATTTGCAGGCCAATCTCTGACGCTAAGGCTTCTTGCGAGGCGACCATACCGTTTTTTGCCCAAAGTGGGTGCTCGATAGCATTGGGAGAAAAAATGGCTTTGTCGTTAGCAGCAGAGGGAGCAAGTCCGGTAGGCTTGAGGGTTTGCGCATTGGCAGCACTGACGACTTTAATGGAGGTAGTTTCTGAAAATTGTAGCGTCTGTGAGTTAGGGTTGGAAGCCGCCAGGACATTTTGCTCAGGGGTGGTGATAGGCTGTGGAGCCGTTGATGGGTCTAGGGCATAAGCTTGACTGGTTAAGGCTACAAAGAGGGTAGCGGCGAGGAGTTTATTGAGTTTAAAGGGGGAGGAAGAGTGGGCATTAGAATGGGAAGCTGACATGATAAATCCTTTTATTATTTATAGAGTTTATGCTGACTTATTATCGTAACGCTAAATCCTTGCGTAGCGTCTTATAAATTAAAGCATAGAACGGGGGATAAAACGTGATTAATCCAAAAAAATTTTGGTCTAGGCCAACGCGCTCACCATTCCCGTACGGAATCACTACTAAGCCAGTATCGTAGGCTAATACAATAGCTTATCTATAAAAATAACGACTTAGCCCATTAAATATTTTGGGTATTTTTTAGAATAACGTAATAGGAATAGCGGTTTTATGACTCTTAGTATCAATAGCAGCACTAACCATAGCACTGATTTAGCCAATAAAAATAACTCTAATAATAATCACAGCGACCCCGCAAACGGCATCCAAGTACGTGGAGCTCGTGTGCACAATTTAAAAAACGTTGATGTTGATTTACCTCGTGATGCCTTGGTCGTCTTTACGGGTATTTCTGGCTCTGGGAAATCCTCTTTGGCGTTTGGCACTTTATTTGCTGAGTCGCAACACCGTTATTTAGATTCGGTTTCTCCTTATGCGCGCCGCTTAATTGATCAAGTCGATGAGCCGGATGTCGATGCTATTGAAGGTTTGCCGCCAGCCGTCGCCTTGCAACAACAACGTGGCACACCATCCGTGCGTTCCTCAGTAGGTAGCGTAACGACGATATCGAATGCGCTACGCATGCTGTATTCGCGGGCAGGCGAGTACCCAGAAGGTCAGGATATTCTCTACGCTGATGCCTTTTCCCCCAATACCCCTGAGGGCGCTTGTCCTACCTGTCACGGTATTGGTCGCGTATTTGAAGTGACCGAAGATTTGTTAGTGCCCGATGCTACCAAGAGTATTCGTGATAAAGCAATTGCGGCTTGGCCACCGGCATTCCAAGGTAAAAATCTAGCGCGAATATTGGTTACCTTGGGCTATGACATCGATACCCCTTGGCAGTCGTTACCGAAAAAAGACCGCGATTGGATTTTGTTTACCGATGAGACCCCAACCGTCCCTGTATATTCCGGTTATAACATCGAGCAAGTACAAGCTGCGATAGCCAAGGGTGAAGAACCCAGCTATATGGGCACCTATGTCAGCGCTGAACATTTCGTATTGCACTCGTTTGCCACCACGCAAAGCCTACGCACCAAAAAGCGCGTGTCGCAATATATGCAGATTTCGGTATGTCCGGACTGTCACGGTAAAAAGCTCAAAAAAGAATCGCTATCGGTTAAATTTGCTGGCTTAGATATTGGCGAGTTATCGCAGTTGACCTTGAATGAGCTAGCGCCCTTATTTGCTGCAGCGGCGAATAGAGACCCTGATGAAGAACAGCACAACCGCGAAAAGGCTATTATCACCCAACGTATCGCTAGCGATATTCTGGCGCGAGTAGAGGCGTTGACTATGCTTGGGCTGGGCTATCTATCGCTTGAGCGAACCACACCAACTTTGTCACCGGGGGAGCTGCAACGGTTGCGTTTAGCGACGCAAATTCGCTCGAAGCTATTTGGGGTAGTCTATATCCTCGATGAGCCATCTGCCGGCTTGCATCCCGTTGATACGCAAGCCTTACTACAAGCTTTGGACGAGCTGATAGCCGCGGGTAATTCCGTCTTTGTGGTTGAGCACGATGTTAGCGTGATTCGTCATGCGGATTGGATTGTCGATGTTGGGCCAGACGCGGGCGTGCACGGTGGCAGTATTATGTATAGCGGTCCCATCGAGGGCTTAAAGGACGTCCCTGAGTCGCATACCAGTCAGTTTTTATTTGGTGAAGTAACTAGCGAAAAACACGTGCCTAGAGCGCCGAGCGCTTGGTTAAAATTGGGCGGAGTTACTCGTAATAATTTAGCGAGTCTGGATGTAGAATTTCCGTTAGGCGTGCTAACTACGGTGACGGGGGTTTCAGGCTCGGGCAAGTCGAGTTTGGTTAGCCAGGCGCTAGTTGAGTTAGTACAGGAAGCTTTAGGGCAGACGATAATTGCTGAAGCACCCACCGATGAAGCGGACTTATTGCAGCAAGAGCAAGCGGTGCCGACGGGAGGACAAGTCGTCGCGGGTATGGAGCATATCAAGCGCCTAGTGACTGTTGATCAAAAGGCCATTGGCCGCACGCCACGCTCCAACTTAGCGACTTATACGGGTCTGTTTGACCATGTGCGCAAACTGTTTGCGGCAACGCCAGAAGCCAAAGCACGCGGTTACGATGCGGGTCGCTTTTCGTTTAACGTGCCAAAAGGTCGCTGTGCCAATTGTGAAGGCGTGGGCTTTGTGATGGTGGAGTTATTGTTCTTGCCGAGTGTGTATTCGCCGTGCCAAGTCTGCCATGGTCAGCGCTATAATGATGAGACGCTTGAGATTCACTATCGCGGTAAAAATATCGCCGAGATACTGGCTATGACGGTGGAGAACGCTTTTGAATTCTTCGCAGAGGAACCACCTGTGTTGCGCGCCTTAGATGCTTTGCTGCAAGTCGGTTTGGGGTATCTGCGTTTGGGTCAACCGGCTACTGAGTTGTCAGGAGGTGAGGCACAACGCATCAAACTCGCTACCGAGCTACAGCGCACCCAACGTGGCGATACCTTATATGTGTTGGATGAGCCGACTACTGGCTTGCACCCTGCCGATGTCGCAAGACTAATGGCACAACTCAACGGTCTGGTTGAGGCGGGCAATACTGTGATTATGGTCGAGCATGATATGCAGGTGGCGAGTCATAGCGATTGGGTGATTGATATGGGGCCGGGTGCTGGTGATGAGGGCGGTAATGTTGTAGCGCAGGGTACGCCTGAAGACGTGGCTAAGTCTAAGACTAGTCGGACTGCGCCTTTTCTTTTTAGCAGGGATTATTGATTAAATTTTAATATGGTCGAACCCCCTCCTAACCTCCCCCTAAAAACAGGGGGAGGAATTTAATTTTTCTTAACTTAGTGTAAAGACATAGTTATGATTCGTAATAATGCCGTGGGTTACGCTGTGCTAACCGCACGCTATGTCAGGATTCTAACGTAAACATATCGCGCGTAGGCTGGGCATTTTGCCCAGATTTTTATTGTATTGATTAAAGTTAAAAACCTTAACCCCCTCCTAGCCTCCCTCTAAAAACAGGGGGAGGAACTTAACTCTTCATAATTCAATATTGAAGCGTAGCGTGGGTAACACCCATGGCTAATTGATCTAAGCCTTAGGAGCATCCGGCTGATTAGCAGGTTCCGCATCAATAAAAGCAGGAAGGGTGTGGCAATGTGCATCAATAGCCACAATGTTCGGATAAGGCGTAAGGTCCAAGTTAAAACGACGTGCGGAATATACCTGCGGAATTAAATAGCAGTCCGCAAAGCTTGGGGCATCACCATAGCAAAAGTTACCACGATTTTTATCAGCCGCCAATATTTTCTCTAGCGCGCTAAAGCCCTCAGCCATCCAATGCTGACACCAGCCCATCACTTTATCTTCTTCTACATGGAGCTCATTACGTAAATACTGCAAAATACGGCGGTTGTTAATAGGGTGGACATCACAGCCAATCATGGCGCTTAATGCTCGAACTTGCGCACGACCCATAGCATCTTTTGGCAGTAGCGAATGCTCCGGGTAAACCTCTTCTAACCATTCTAAGATAGCAAGGCTTTGCGCCAAGCGTAACTCTTCTCCAGTGTGGCCATTAGGCTGTTCTGAGGCATAAAGAAACGGCACTAAGCCCTGTGGATTTAAAGCTTTAAACGCATCACCTGCTTGCTCATCTGCTGCTAGATTGACCGAGATATACTCATAATCTAAGCCTTTAAAATTCATAGCGATACGGATGCGATGTGAGGTACCACTGCGAAAATAGTTATAAAGTTTCATATTGAATGTTCCTATTAATGTGCTGTTATTGGTTAGTTTTAATCTCTGTATGCAAGGTAAAAGGTCTGCAAGGTGAAGGTGTTAGTAAATAAAGGCTAGCAAGCACCTTATCAGTTGTCTAAGTATTATGTTATGAGTGATGAATTAACAACTGCAGTATAAATAAATACGTCATTTAAAGGATGATGCTATTAGTATAGTTTTTCTAGCGAGTTATACGCTAAAAGCAGACTAAGGCGGTAAAGCTAGCATATCTCTGCTCAGTACTTATAGGAAATCTGCTAAACTTAATCTTGTGCAATTAAGTACTAATAATGCTGATTTTAAGTACTGATAAGTCCTATTTTATTCAACTGAGTCCGTCATGTCGTCAATCGAAAACCCGTTAGCCACTGCTCCTGCAACCACCACTTTGGCTGCCAATAAACCCCAAGGTGGTGTGCAATCGTTAGAGATTGGTCTGGCCATACTCGATATTTTAATCGATGCCAATGCCCCTATGATGCTTAAAGAGATTGGTCAGGCGGCGCAGATGCATCCGGCTAAAACCCACCGCTATTTGGTCAGCCTAATTCGTAAAGGCTACGCGCGGCAATTAGAAGACGGGCGTTACGGGCTTGGTGAGCGTGTGAATGCGCTAGGGCATACGGGGCTCAATCACAATAATCTATTAGAGCATCTAACCACAGTCGCAAATGAGATTAAAAACACGCTAAATTGTGCCGTACAAATAGCCAAATGGTTTAGCGAAGGACCCATCATTATTCAATCGGTCGAGCCGGACAGTCCTATTAGTATCATTACTCGTATCGGCTCACGCATGCCATTAACGACTTCAGCAACGGGGCAGTTATTTGCCAGCTACCAGCCCGAAGCCGTGATTCAGCCGTTAGTCATGGCAGAGTGGCATAGTAGTGCAACTAATCCAATGCCAGATAGCGCAGAGTCAGTCAACGCTACAGAATTGGCCGAGCACTGGCAGCAGTTCACCCAACTACAAGCAGAGATTCGGGCGCAAGGGTATGCGACGGTCACTGGCGATATGCTGATGGGCGTCAATGCGATTACGATTCCCGTTTTACTACCGCAGGCTTTAAACGCTAATCGCCCTACGGAGAGGGCTAATTTATTAGAATATGCCATTACTGTTATCGGCACCTCAGAGCAGTTGCCCATGCAAGAGCAAAATAGAGCAGCAGATAAAATTTTAGCCATCGCACAGCGCTATCAGATAGCTTAAATTTAGCGACTTAAACCTTAGCTTTACACGCCGTACTCGCTGCTTTGACTTTCTCATAGACGCCTTGCGCATCTAGACCTGTCGCGGTAACTTCATCCAAATATTTTTGCGAGCCTTCTATTAGTGGGCCACTCCAATCCGGATCGTTTAGCGGGTCCGGCACTTCAATCATCAAGTCACCTTTATCTCTAGCTTCCTGCATAATTTCCGCATTCGCCACATCAAAGACATCTGCGGCTTTCATAGCCATATCTATACCTGAGTTGTCATCAATGATTTTCTTTAAATCGTCGGGCAGGCTATTGTATTTGTCTTTATTCATGGTAACGACGAGCGCCGCGCTATAGAAAGGAATATTGGTATGGGTGTTAACGAGATCGTCTAAACGGAATGCGCGTACCGGCTGCCAAGCAAAACTAAGGCCATCAATTACGCCGCGTTGTAAGGCGGTATAAGTATCCGGGGCCGGCATGCCGACCGGAGCAGCACCAACGGCTTCGATGATGTAACTGGCGACGGCAGAGGGCTGACGAATGCGCAAGCCTTTCATATCGGCAGGGGTGCGCAGCGGTTTATCAATGGTATGGAGCGCACCAGGGCCAGTACCCACCATATAGAGTAGGTGTGAGTCCGCATATTCGCTAGCAATGACGTCCTCATCGTAGAGCTTATGCAAGATACAGGTTTGTTGTTCGGCGGTATTCGAGATACCCGGTAATTCAACGATTTGCGAGAGCGGGAAACGACCGGCAGTATAGCCATGCGCCTGCATACCAATATCTACTGTGCCTTTGGCAGCGGCTTCATAAGTAACGCCCGGTTTGCTTAAAGTGGCTGAAGGATAAATTTCAACTTTTAACCTACCTTTGGAGTCTTCTTCTATTTTCTTCGCCCACGGTTCAAAAATCTGTTGATTTAGATCATCGGTCGCGGTCATAAAATGAGAAAAGCGTAAGACAGTAACTTCACCGGGATCGCTAGTAGCCGCATCAGCAGTACTAGCAGTTTCGGTATTGTTTGAGCAGCCGGTAATCCCAAGTAGGGTAGCCAGCGCTAGGCCGTAAGCCAGTTTGGTAGTCATCATAAAATCCTTTTGATGATGGGGTGGGGTAGGTCTTAATTCTTCCTGTCGCAATCCTTTACGACGGGGTTTTTTTACAACGACTTTTTTTACAACGAGCTGCTTTATGATATTAGCTTTTAAAATGCGTTGCTTTAAACGCAGTCTTTTAAAACCCTAACTGCTGCAACGTTGCCAGAGCTTAGAGCTCAAACCATCTTACTCACCAGCAGGCGCTTGTTCTTTAGCTTCAGCCAATTCTTCAGCATGTAAGAAAGCGGTATGTTTAGGCGCACGCTTGGTGCGTGACCATTCTTCTAACATCTCGTATTTCATTTCTTCAGTGATCATGCCCACTTTTTCTTCTGACATGGGGTCATCGTAAGTTAATTCTAAACGGTGGCCATTGGGATCAAAGAAATAGATAGAGTGGAAAATACCGTGGTTGGTTACGCCAATGACGTCTACGCCGGCGTCTTCTAAATGTTTTTTGGCCACTATTAATTCTTCACGGTCTTTAACCTTCATGGCTAAATGCTGTACCCAGTTTGGCGTATTCGGGTCAAAGCCCATTTCCGGTTGATTCGGCACTTCGAAGAAGGCGAGGACGTTGCCATTACCTGCGTCTAAAAAGATATGCATATACGGGTCAAAGGCATGGGTAGAGGGCACATGGTCTTCGGCAAAAGCCAAGATAAAGTCCATGTTGAGGTGTTTTTTATACCATTCGACGGTTTCTTTTGCGTCTTTGCAGCGATAGGCGACATGATGAATTTGTTGAATTTTAAAGCTCATTATCAATGTCCTTTTGATAGTTTGAATAGGGGTTGAATAAAATAAATGGGATAGGGTGAATGCGATAGGAAAGGTCGGAGTAGCAAGTACAGTAGATAAGGGGATAATGACCGCTTACGACCACTGCACTTGCTACACTCAGCTAATAAATAACGCTGTGAAAATTACTCAGCGAAATTCAAGTATTACTCAGAAAAGTTAAAGTCTAAGGCTGGTAGCACCTTGCCACTGACTTCACCAAAGCCGACGCGTACGCCGTCTTTTTCTGCATAGCCTTTCATAATGACCGTATCGCCATCTTCGATAAAGGTACGCGTTCCGCCGCCTTTCAACTCTAAAGGTTTCGTCGCATTCCACGCCAACTCAAGCATTGAGCCAAAGCTATCTGGCGTTGGGCCTGAAATCGTACCTGAGCCCATCATGTCACCCACTTCTACTAGGCAACCCGTGATAGTGTGATGCGTTAGTTGCTGCGCCATTGACCAATACATATATTTAAAGTTGGTTTCACAGACTACAGTCGCCTCATCAGCGCCTTCAGGTAAGATTTCGGTTGATAGATTAATATCAAAACTTACCTCAGCACCTTCGCCACGTAAATAAGCTAGAGGTTGCGGATCTTGCGTTGGGCAAGTGGTTTGGAATGGCATTAGCGCATCCATAGTCACGATCCAAGGCGACACTTCTGAAGCGAAAGTCTTGGCGTTGAAGGGACCTAATGGCACGTATTCCCACTTCTGGATATCACGGGCTGACCAATCGTTGAGCAGCACCATACCGAAGATATGCTCCCAAGCATTGTCCACAGAGATAGGACGGCCGATTTGGTTCGGCTTACCGACGACAAAGGCGGTCTCAAGTTCAAAATCAAGACGCTTACATGGCGAGAAGATAGGACGCTCATCCGCTTTAGGTTTTAGCTGACCTGACGGACGAACCACTTCGGTACCGCTGATAATCACAGTGCTGGCACGGCCGTTATAACCGACTGGCATTTCTTTCCAGTTTGGCAATAGGGCGTTGGCAGGGTCGCGGAACATAGTCCCGACGTTGGTCGCGTGCTCTTCTGACGAATAGAAGTCGGTGAAGCCAGGGACACGAACCGGCAGATGCATAGTGATGTCCGCTTGCTTAACCAAAGCTTTGGCTTGTAAGTCTTGGTCATCACGCAGCGTGGCGCAATCGGCAGAAAGCAGCTTTTGAATAGTTTCGCGCGCTTTGGTCCAGTTATCACGACCTGAATCGATAAAGGCGTTAAGCTTATCTTGATTAAAATAAGGGCCGCCGTCTAAGGTTAGTACACCAGCTTCTTCTAACACGGATAAATCTAAAACATGCTCACCAATGGCCACACCCGCGCGCGGGCTACCATCTTTAGCGGAAAAAATACCATAAGGTAAGTTATGAATAGAAAAGTCTGAATCGGCGGCGATATCTAGGAAAGACTTAAGGTTTTTGTCAATCGTTGACATAGATTGCTCCTTGCTGAGGCAAATGAAAGAATTATTAAAATAAGAGGGTTTTTAATGGCTAAGCTACACGAGTAAAGCTAATTTTTTGCAACACTAAATTACGCATAGTGAAATTATTTAGGACCGTTTTGGCAATTTTTAGCTTTATTTCAGCCTAAAAGTTACGAAATAGTGAATTGCTTACGCATAATGTAATTAATTATGCGCCATCTTGCAAGGTGTTTTAGTTGCCTTTTTGCTAACACGAGACTAGAAAATGTAGATTTAGAGGGGTATAGCTAATTTTTATCCATAAAAAAAGCCGAGCAATAGCTCAGCTTTCTTATCGAGATAGGGTGGGGAAGGATTTAGTTAGCTAAAACTTCCGCCATGGCATTAGCGACATAATCAACGTTATTTTCGTTGAGGCCAGCCACACACATACGCGAGTTCGATACCATGTAGATAGCGAATTCGCTTTGCAGGCGCTCGACTTGCTCAGGGGTTAGACCTGTGAAGCTAAACATACCGTTTTGACGTGTTAGGTAATCAAAGTTGCGACCGGGTACTTTGGCCTCTAATACAGACTTCAGCTTGAGACGCATCGCTTTGATACGGTCGCGCATCGCATAAACTTCGCTAACCCATTGCTCATGCAGTTGTTCGTCGTTCATCACGATATCGACGATACGGCCGCCATGCGTTGGTGGGCTTGAGTAGATTTGACGTACGGTGAAGTTTAATTGACCGAATACGCGAGCCGCTTCTTCTTCGCTTGGGCAAACGACGGATAAACCACCGACACGCTCACCGTATAGCGACAAGTTTTTAGAGTAAGAGTTGCTCACAAACATCGGCAAACCCATCTCAACGCCTTTACGGATAGGATAAGCATCGCTATCCATATCTTCGCCAAAACCTTGATAAGCGATGTCCATAAATGCGATTAGGCCACGCTCTTTCACTACCGTTAGTACTTGATCCCACTGCTCTTGCGTCAAGTCCATACCGGTTGGGTTATGGCAGCAAGGGTGCAGTAATACCACATCGTCTTTGTTCAATTGCTTAAAGAAAGCTAGCATTTCGTCAAATTTTACGCTGCTAGTGGCATTATCGTAGTACGGGTATTTACCCACTTCGACATCGCTGCCCTCAAAAATGGCAATATGGTTGCCCCAAGTAGGATCGCTCACATAGCATTTAGCGTGGGGGAACCATTTATTGATGAATTCCGCACCCACTTTTAAGGCGCCTGAGCCACCAATAGTCGCGATAGTGGCCACACGATTCTCTTGCAAGACTTTGGCGTCTTTACCAAATAATAAATCTTGGCAACCTTTACGATGACCTGGTAGACCGGCCATAGGGAGGTAAGGTCTAGGGGAGATAGGATCTGCAATGCGCTCTTCGGCGATCTTGACACACTCAAGCACAGGCAATTTGCCCGCTTCATCGTAATACACACCCACGCCCAAATTAACCTTATCGGCACGGTCATCGGCATGGAATTTATCCATCAAACCTAGGATGGGATCACCCGCGTAAAATTCGATACTTGCAAACATGTTGTTTCCTTAGTGAAGAGAGATAGAGCGGTCTAAAAGGATAAATCAGATTGGACATTATCTCAATCTTAGGTTGTCAGATAATGTGTATATTGGCTATTTTTAGTCAATTATTTGCGCATTTCTTACTTTTTGGCCACAAACAGCACTTATTGAAAGTTTTGTAGCTCGTTAAAGTGGCTGGCGAAATAATTTTGCAAAAACTTTTTAAAAGCAATACTGGCGGGTGACAGCGCGCGCGAGGCCCGCTGATAGATAAAAAACTTACGCAAGCGTACAGGTTGGGCGACGGGACGCATCTGTAGGCCGTTGGCACTGACCCAATCGATGACTTCTGGCATATAAGGCAGACACAGCGTGATACCAAAGCCCTGCCGCGTCATCTCCAAAGCCGTGGACATAAAGTTGACCTTATAGGGGGCCTGTTGGATATGAAGCGTAATATTGTCGTCTAACTCGGCGGTCACTTGCTCAATAAAGGGGCCTTTTAAAGTAATGATGGGCTTGTGGAGTAAGTCTTGCCAAGTGACCTCACCTTGTGCGGCTAGGGGATGTGCTTCAGGAATCACCACACAAAAGGGCAGCTCATAAAGTAAGTCGGCATGGATATCGTCTTCGGTTTCTATAGAGGTCAGCTCAGTTCCCACGCCCAAATCCACTTCAATATCGTGAATATGACTGAGCACGTCTTTGGCCGAGCAATCAATCAAGGTTACGCTAATATCGGGGTAAGCTTTAGAGAATTGCGCAATCACCGCCGGCATTGAAGAGGCAGCGAATTGCGACACGGCTAAGCGTACTTGCCCTTGCGCCAAACTGGTCAAACTGCTGGCTTCATTCTCAAACAGTTGCATCTCATTGAGCACCCGCCGTGCTTGTGGTAGTAAATGTCGACCGACTGCAGACAAGGATAATTGGCGAGTAGTGCGGTCAAACAACACAATGCCGAGGGTAGATTCGAGTTCTTTAATCAAGCCGCTGACCGCAGATTGGGTCAAATGCATCTTGTCACTAGCGCGGGTAAAGCTGCCGTTATCCGCCACTTTGATAAAGGCGTCAAGTTGGCGAAAACTGATATTCATAAGAAATCCTGATAAATAAATCAAAAAAAACGATTAGTCTTATAAATAAAGCTACTCTAATATAAATACACGGTCAATCAACTTCGTGGAATGAGTAGGCGCTGTATATCGGAATAAGTAGCCAATGTGTATCGAGCACTAGCTCTTTTAAGAAACACTGGCTCTTTTAACAAAGACACAAGCTACTCTTGCTAATGATTACCACGACCCCTGACTGAGTAAATTTTTAACCGCTAGCTTGCAAAAGTTATTACCACTTTGCCGTTATGAGCTAGCTGGTTTACCCCACATTAAAATTAAGGATGATGACAATGGCAGATTTATTTGACAACCCTATGGGCCTACAAGGCTTCGATTTCATTGAGTTTGTCTCACCAGAGCCTGAGCTAGTAAAAGAGCTATTCCACAATCTTGGCTTCACGCATGTGGCCAACCATCGCTCAAAAAATGTCTTTTTATACCGTCAAGGCGACATCAACCTTATTTTGAACTGTGAGCCTAAGAGCCACGGCAGCTACTTCTTAAGTGAGCATGGTGCTGGCGCTTGTAGCATGGGCTTCCGTGTAAAAAACGCTCAACAAGCCTATGATCTCGCTATCGAAAATGGTGCTGAGCCTGTAGACGTGAAGACCGGTGTTATGGAATTACGTCTGCCCGCTATCAAGGGTATCGGCGGCTCATTAATCTATCTAATCGACCGCTTTCAAGATGGCAACTCAATCTACGACATCGACTTCGAATACCTACCTGGTGTGGATAAGCACCCTGAAGGCTTTGGCTTTAAAGTCATCGACCATCTCACGCATAACGTCTACCGTGGCCGCATGGCTTACTGGGCAGACTTCTACGAGCGTATCTTTAACTTCCGCGAAATCCGCTACTTCGATATCAAAGGTGAATACACCGGCCTAACCAGTAAAGCGATGACTGCTCCTGATGGCAAAATCCGTATTCCTTTAAACGAAGAGTCTAAGCAGGGCGGTGGTCAGATCGAAGAGTACCTCATGCAGTTTAATGGCGAAGGTATCCAGCATATCGCATTATTAAGTGATAACTTGCTCGACAGTATCGATAAGCTAAAAGAGATGGGTATTCCGTTGATGACGGCGCCTAACGAAACTTACTACGAGATGCTGGATGAGCGTCTACCAGGTCATGGCGAAAACGTCTCTGAGCTACAGATGCGCGGTATCTTGTTAGATGGTACTACTGAAGGCAATGTGCCTCGTTTACTGCTACAGATTTTCTCTGAAACTATCTTGGGTAGCCCAGTATTCTTCGAATTTATCCAACGTAAAGGCGATTACGAAGAAGGCTTTGGCGAAGGTAACTTTAAAGCACTGTTCGAATCTATCGAGCGTGACCAAGTCCGTCGTGGCGCTATCGGTGATACTGAAGCCGCTGAATAATTGCTGAGTAAGTACGGCTAGTAGCGTCTTAATAACAGACGCTAAGAAGCAGTAATAAGCTAAATAAAGACGATTGAGTGGGCAAGGTAAAAGGACTTTATCTTGCCCCTTTATCCCCATAAAGACAGATATTTTTACCCCAATTTATATTGCCCTGATTCATCAACCATGTTGAAAACGCACTAGCAAAACCGTAAAAAATATGGACATACAGAAGGAAAGTCGGCATGGAATGCACCGCTTCTACTCAGCAAAACTCTTTGCAAAACCTCAATAACTCTAAAGCTAATCCTGCTCTTACTAGCGATCAACCGTCTGCAGATAGGCAAGCAGACGCTGCCCATTCGCCAGCTACTAAACAACCCTATATCTCGCATCAACCGAATAGCGAAGGCATCATTCATTATAGTGATGCAGAAAATGCTATGTGGGCGGCCTTATTAGCACGGCAAGCAGAGCAAACGCCCAATCGCGCTTGTAGCGAATATCTAGCTGGCTTAGAGAAGTTGAATGTGTCACCCACCCGTATTCCGCAATTACGAGATATTGATGAGGTATTACAAGCAACTACCGGTTGGCAGACCGCCGCAGTACCGGCATTAATTAGCTTTGGTAAGTTCTTTAAACTGCTGGCCGATAAGCGTTTTCCGGTAGCGACCTTTATCCGTCGTCCAGAAGATATGGACTATATCGAAGAGCCCGATATCTTTCACGAAATCGTGGGTCATTGTCCTTTATTAACCCATCCCGCCTTTGCTACTTTTAATCAGACTTACGGCGAGCTTGGCCTCAATGCGACCAAGCAAGAGCGTCTATATTTAGCACGCCTGTATTGGTTCACTATCGAATTTGGCCTAATGGGTGCGAGCAAAGACACTCGTAAAATCTATGGTGGCGGTATTTTAAGCTCACCTTCTGAGACCGTCTATGCCTTGAGCGATGAGCCTGAATGCCGTGCGTTTGATCT
>Ga0098065_1000530_pt1 | contig 17640 bp, 15 predicted proteins | sample 25_taG_FD_75062 | JGI IMG/M metagenome (GOLD analysis project Ga0098065, IMG submission 75062) | Marine viral communities from Cariaco Basin, Caribbean Sea - 25_WHOI_OMZ | ecosystem: Environmental > Aquatic > Marine > Oceanic | place: Caribbean Sea: Cariaco Basin | collected 2014-11-08 | reverse complement strand
CCGGCCTCCCCGCACCTATCATCGGCATTAGAGCAACGCGCTATTGACCCAGAAGTTATTTTGGCATCGACGCAAGCGCTACAGAGCCAATATGAATGGGTGTTGCTCGAAGGCGCTGGCGGGCTAATGGTGCCTATCAACGATGACTTACTGACGATTGATTATGTCGCACGCCAACGTTACCCCGTAGTATTGGTCACCTCAGGACGTTTGGGCAGTATTAACCATACCTTGCTTAGTATTGAAGCCCTCAAGCATCGCTCGCTACATCTGCATGCGGTCATCTATAATTATTGGCATCCAGAAGACTCACAGAGCAATGCCCAAGATACTACACAAGACATCGAAGCTGAAGATACCGTAAACCCGACTGACCACGGTACAGACCCGCAAATTGTCGATAGCACTAAGGCCTACTTGCAGCAATACTTGGCGCAGCATTACCCACAAACCCAATGGATTGATTTACCTAGCTTAGACAACAGCTTATTCCCTGAGCAGCAAGATGACAATACGCTTGCGGTTGCCTGTGCCTTTAACCGTTATTTGAGTCAAGTGATTGCAGAAGAAGCTTAGAGCCAAGGTAGGCTTTATAGCACGGTATGAAATAGCATATAAGATTAAAAAATGGCAAGCATAAAGATAGCTTAGTCAGCATATGGATAATTTAGCTACAGTTTAGGGCGTGTCCTCAATTGAATCATGAGACTAAAAGTGAGATAGATTTTTGTCAGTCCATGGAAATTTTGCAGAGAATATGAGCATATTGTCTAGAAATTTTCGCAGAGTGACGAAAATATAGCCAGTTTTAGTCCATTACACGCTAGTGTTGTTAATTGAGGACACGCCCTAGCAGCAGTGTAATAACAACAAGAAGAACAGGAGTCACCCTTATGACTATTTTTACAATAGGCTCTCATGTGTCATCGGTAACCAAGAGGTTTGCCATGATGTCAGCCAAGAGGAGCAAGCTCCCTTTAGCAGCAGCAATGGCGGCAGCATTGGTATTAACGGCCTGCCAGAATTCTGTCCCCTCTGGTAGTGATACTATGCCGCCTGTGACAGGTGAGCCAGCGGTCAGTATTACCGACAAGATTACCCAAACTAGCCCACCTGCCACAGCAGAGCGTTTAGAACAAACCAAGCAAATGCAGATTGCCCAGCAAGCTCAGGATATTAAACAGGCGCTACTCAATAAAAATTATCAAGCCATTGCCCCGCATATTCATCCCGTCAAGGGTGTGCGCTTTAGTATGTATGCCTATGTCCAACCCGATAGCGATAAAGTGTTTAACCGTCAGCAGTTTGCCCAATATCTAAAAGAGTCTCGGGTCAAATTTACTTGGGGTGAAAAGGACGGCACCGGCGATATCTATATCACTACCCTACCCGATTATTTGAGCACTTGGGTAGCAGATGATTTAAATAAAGCTGAGAGTGTCAGCTATGACCAGTTTCAAGGCAGTGGTAATAGCTTAAACAATCTAAAAGAGAAATATCCTAATGCTGATTTTGTAGAGTTCTATTCAGAAGGCACAGAACAATACAGCGGCATGGACTGGCGGGCACTGCGCTTAGTGTTTGAGGCGTATCAAGGACAATACTATCTCGTTGCTATTGTGAATGACCAGTGGACGATATAGCTTTTATTTTTTAGACTATATAGCTGCTATTTCTTAAATGCCTTCTCATAAGCACAAAAAAAGACCAGATAACGAGTATCTGGTCTTTTTTATTATCTATATAACGGCCTTATCTATTTAAGACTTCAGTCGTTATTAAACTAGCAATGCTGCATTAGCCATTGTTGTTGCGACGTGGGGCACGGTTGCCATCAGTAGCACGGGCTGGGCTGCGACGTTGACCACCGCTTGGCTTACCCGCTGCTGCTGGGCGGCCACCGGCTGGACGACCTGCGCCGCCACCATTGCCACGGCTGTCAGAACGACCAGCACCGGCACCCGCTGGACGACCACGGCCAGCACCTGCGCCTGCAGCGGCTTTACCACGGTAGCCACCACGGTTTTCACCAGTGCTATCGCCACGGCTGCTGCTGTCATTGCTAGCACTGCGACCACGGTAGCCACCGCCTGCATTGCCGCCACGACCATTACCTTGACCACCACGGCCACGGTTGCCGCCACGACCACGTTTAGGAGCTGCACCAACTTTCATTTCTTTGGTGTTCTTCTTAGGCTCCATGCCTTCTACTTCTTCAACCAAGATAGTACGCTTTAGATAGCGGTTGATGGCATCCATTTGTGGACGGTCATCGATGCTACATAAGTTGATAGCGATACCAGTACGGCCGGCACGACCACTACGACCGATACGATGCACGTAATCTTCCGTTTGGCGTGGCAAGTCATAGTTGAATACGTGAGTGATACCACTGACGTCGATACCACGGGCAGCCACGTCAGTCGCTACTAGGATATCAATTTTACCGGCTTTCACGTCGTTGATGATGCGAGTACGCTTGGCTTGTGGTAGATCGCCATGTAGGAAACGGGCTTTATGACCTTGCTCAATCAAGCTCTTAGTCAAAGTCTCACAGCTGCGTTTGGTCGCTGCGAATACGATGGCTTGGTTGACGTCTTTTTGCGTTAGCAATTTATCAAGCAATCTGTTTTTGTGATTGAAATCATCACAGTAGTAAACTGACTCATCGATATGAGCCGATTCTACTTTAATAGCGATACGCTCTGGGTTCTTAGTGAAGCTTTCAGCGATTTTACCGACTGGGCCATCCCAAGTAGCTGAACACATGATAGTTTGACGCGTGTTCGGAGCCGCTTTCATGATCATTTCGATATCATCAGCGAAACCCATGTCTAGCATACGGTCAGCTTCATCCAATACTAGAATGTCTAGTTGTGATAAATCGATACGCTCAGATTTCATGTGATCGATAAAACGACCAGGGGTAGCGATGATGATTTGTACACCTTTATTAAGGGCACGAATCTGACCGCCATAAGGTGCGCCGCCTACTAGCGGTACACTGAAGATATTGCGAGTTTGTGAGCTGTATTGACGAACGCTATCGCTAACCTGGTTGGCAAGCTCACGTGTTGGCGTCAAGATCACAGTATGGACAGTTTTGTTGTTGGCTTTATCACGGATGATTTTGTCAAGAACAGGCAGTACGAATGCTGCTGTTTTACCACTACCCGTTTGTGCAGATAGCATCAAATCACGACCCGCTAGGGCTGATGGGATAGCTTGTGCTTGGATAGGAGTTGGGGTGTCGTAGCCGCTGCGGCTAAGCGCGTCTAGTAGCTCAGGAGATAACTGAAGATCTACAAAGCTTAGGTCGTCGTCTGCGGTAATTACTGGCGTGTTTAGAGTATTATCTGTCATGTAAGGTCCTTTAGAATACTTAGTATTCGGGCATATAAAAGCTTACGTCGCTGACACGTAAATATTTATAAAATTATAATTAATAAAGGCACAACACAGATAAGCGTCGAATGATCCGTACATCCAATGTACAAGGTCAGTGACGTATTTTGGTGGTTGTTACCGTGAGTGTAGGCTGTAGGATCAGCGCATAATAGTAGCGTTGAATGAACAGCTAACAGCAAAATCATCGGCAACAATTTGAATAGGTGTCTACTCCAGACGTCAATTGCAGGCGATGTTATCAATCAGCAAGGCGCGCAGTATAGCACAGCTAATAATAAATGTTTAAATAGTTTCAACTTTATTTTTGCTATCAGCCGTTGGTCATAACTTATGCGCCGTTTAAGCCTGAGCTCCTAGAAACTCAGGCTTAGCTTATAACAGATTTTCACTTACTTAAATTGTCACTTACTTAATGGGCTTAAGCTCTAAGTCTACTGCGCGCTTAACCGCAGGACGTTGGCTAATCTGTTCTGCCCAACGGCGCACATGGGTATAACTGGTCACGTCTAAGAACTCTGCTGCTTCATAGAGTTTGCCTAATGCCAACTGCCCATACCAAGCCCAAATAATGATATCGGCTATAGTGTAGTTTTCTTCCCCTGCCCCAGTCATATACTCATGGTGAGCTAAATGCTGGTTTAAGACGTCCAATTGACGTTTAACCTCCATAGTGAAGCGATCAATCGGATATTGCATAGGGTACGGAGCATACGCATAAAAATGACCAAAGCCGCCACCCAAGTAAGGCGCACTGCCCATCTGCCACATGACCCACGAGAGACAATCGGCACGTTGTTGTCCCGGTTGCTTGGGAATAAATTGGTCAAACTTCTCTGCTAAGTGCATCAAGATAGCGCCCGACTCAAACAGTTTGATGGGCGTCTTGCCAGAATAATCCACTAATGCCGGAATCTTAGAGTTGGGGTTAATGTCCACAAAGTCTGAACCAAACTGGTCATTCTCCATGATGTCAATTTTATAAGCGTCATACGCCGCCTCTTTAATGCCTAGTTCTGCCAATTCTTCTAAGATAATATTTACTTTGACCCCGTTAGGCGTGTTGAGTGAATACAACTGAAAGGGCTTATCGCCTACTGGAAGCTTTTGCTCATGGCGCGCGCCAGCGGTCGGACGGTTACTGCCTGCAAATTTACCGCCGTTGTCTTTACCACTAGCTTCCATCGACCAGACTTTAGGTGGCGTATAGTCTGCGTTCTGATCGTTGTTGTCAGGGTTGTTATTGGTGTCATTGTTATTAGCATTACTCATAAAAAATTCCTTTTCGGCTTTAGGGATGTATTTATATATGTATTTATAGAAGTGTCTGTTTAATAGGCTAATTATCTTACCTTGCTATACGACCATTGACCATTGACGAATTGCTAATGACTGTATAGCAACGGCAACCATGCCAAAGTTATTAGATTCTGCTATTAACGGCACGTGACCTTACCGTCCCTAAAAAAGCAGATGAATTCCTCGTCCTCTAGGCAAATTCCGTTACAATCAGGGCAACGCCATTACCTATTTTTCATAGAAGATACTTTCAATGCCCGCCTTTACCTTCAAAAATAAATACGCTGTCAACGTCCAGATTCATAAACCTGATGCTGCTAATGACCAACAAAAGACCTTGGTGTTTATGGCTGCTACTGGGGTACGCTTAGAGAAGTACGCTACGCTGTTTACGGCTTTAACGGCTAAGGGCTTTACCGTAGTCTCCGCGGATTATCCTTGCTGCGGGGAGAATACTCCTCATGTTAGCCGCCGTATCACGTATAACTATCAAGACCTTATGGACGACTTTATGCCGCAGTTGGTCAGCTTTGCGCCGCATAAGGACATTTATTTGATTGGTCATAGTTTGGGCGGTCAGATGGCGACCCTCTATAGCACGCTGACGGGTATCCCGGCGATTGGCGTCGCTACCGGTAATATCCATTTTAAAAACTGGCGCGGCTTAGAGCGACTCAAGATGCTGCAAGTCTTAACCGTGTTTAAACCCTTAACCATGCTTTATGGGTATTTCCCTGGCTATAAAGTCGGCTTTGGCGATAAAGAAGCGCGAGGTTTGATGAACAACTGGTGTCATATCATTAAGACTGGAGAGTTTGATTTTATTAAAGGGGATATGGACAAGGGTCGCGGGTTCTTCATTCATATTAAAGGTGACAACTACTCCCCTTATCCTGCCGTCAAACACTTGGCTTCGCTTTGTAAAGAGTCTGAACTCATCTCAGTCAAGCTACCTCAGCATTTAAAAGGCAACCCGCATGGGGTCTGGATTAAAGATCCTGACTTTATCGTCGAGTATATTGACCAACACTTACGTAAATTGGCGTCTTAACCCCCAGTCTTTAAAAGTAACTAGGCTCTAAGAATAAGTGGGATTTTTTAAATAAACAGCTATCTTAAATAATTAACTCACGTCTTAAAGAACCACAATAACGGTCACGATAACAACCATCATCATGGAGGATGAGTACAATGACGACTTTCAAATTTAAAGATCAATATACGGTAAACTTGCACACTCATAAGCCCTTACCGGCTAATGACCAACAGACCACCTTAGTCTTTTTAACCGCTATTGGGGTGCCACTGCGTAAATACAGTAAGTTGTTCACAGAATTAACCGCTAAGGGTTATACGGTAATCGCAGCCGACTATCCTTGCTGTGGGGAGAATACCCCGCAAGTTAATAAAAGCGTCGACTATAACTATCAAGATATTGTCGATGACTTTATTCCGCAACTGCTAGCACTATCGGAACATGATAAGACTTATCTGTTTGGGCATAGCTTAGGTGGCCATATGGCGACGATTTATAGTGTGCTGCACGACGTGCCTGTCATTGGAGTCGCGACGGGCAACCTGCACTATAAAAACTGGTCAGGGGCTGGCAAGTTAAATATCCTGCGTGCCGTAGCAGTGTTTAAGCCTATGATTGCGCTCTATGGTTACTTCCCAGGTTATAAGATTAAATTTGGCGATCGTGAGACCAAGGGCATGATGACGGACTGGTGCCATACGGCTTTGACGGGTCGCTATGACTTTATTCAAGCCGATTTGCAGGCGAATAAACAAGCGGGCAAAAGTCAGGGCATTTACTTCCACATCGAGGGCGATGACTATGCCCCTTACAAATCTACGCAAAATCTTGCCAAACTGTGTGCCGACTCGACCTTGATTTCTGTCAAACTACCCAAACATATAAAAGGCAATCCACACGGAGCGTGGATCAAAGACCCTGACATTATTGTCCAACACCTTGATGAGCAACTAAGAAAACGTGACTAATCCAACCGCTACTACTGCCCCCTCTCTACTCTCTCCAATCCAAGCAAAATACTTGCCCTACGTGCTGGCCGTCGCTCTGTTTATGCAGATTTTGGACGCCACCATTCTCAACACAGCGCTGCCACAGATGGCCATTGCCTTGGGTGAATCTCCACTCAAGATGCAATGGGCAGTGATTAGTTATGCGTTAACCCTAGCGATATTTATCCCCATCAGTGGCTTTCTAGCGGATAAATACGGGACGCGTAAGACCTTCCTCTCCGCTATTGTCATCTTCTGTGTCGGCTCAGTGCTATGTGCGGTATCACCCAATCTACAATTTTTGATTGGCGCGCGTATTATCCAAGCCTTAGGCGGGGCGATGATGACCCCAGTGGCGCGATTAATCCTAGTCAAATCGTATCCCCGTAATCAGCTGCTCACAGTGATGAATTTTGCAGTGATTCCTGCTCTAGTAGCCCCCTTAATCGGTCCATTATTGGGTGGCTATCTGGTGGAATATACCAGTTGGCATTGGATATTTTTGATTAATATTCCTATGGGCTTAGTAGGCTTATATTTGGGTATGAAGTTAGTTCCCGACCTAAGAGAGACGGTAGGCCGGCTAGACTGGTTAGGGTTTGTTCTATTCGCTGCAGCGGCCTGTTTACTGAGCCTAGCGGTAGAACAAGCGTCACAACCGGGCAGTTATTTTGGCTCTATTGTATTAACGGTTGCGTCGTTCGCTTTGCTGGCAGGTTACGTTTGGCATGCGCGCCGTGCGGATAAGCCATTATTCCCCTTATCCTTATTTGATATCCGTACTTTCCGTATCGGCATCGTGGGCAACTTACTCACTCGCATAGGCATTAGTGCCGTGCCTTACCTGCTACCCTTGCTATTGCAAGTTCAATTTAAGTACTCGCCTTCAGAGGCCGGTTGGTTATTAGCCCCTATTGCTGTGGGCGCTATTGGGGTAAAACCGTGGGTTAGTAAAATCATCCAGCGCTTTAGCTACCGCAAAGTCTTGGTGGTAAATACGACGTTAATAGGTGTTCTAATCATCCTATTGGCGCAATTTGATGCCTCGGTACCGTGGTATTGGTTTATCCCGCTGCTCACCTTTATGGGTGCGTGTAACTCGATGCAATTTAGTGCGATGAATACGATTACCATTGGTGATTTGCAAGGCACGCAGACCAGTAGTGGTAACAGCCTCATGGCGGTGAATCAGCAGTTAGCGATTAGTTTTGGTATTGCCTTTGGTGCCGCCGTGTTGAATATCTTAACGGAACGGGTAGAGATGGATACCCTAGCGGCGTTTCAATCGACGTATTGGGTGATGGGCATTATTACGATTTTAGCGGGGTTATACTTCTTACGCTTACAGCCTGATGATGGTAAAGGGTTATATTAACTTTTAAACTTTTACTTTTACTAATGACGGTAGGCTACTGGCAGTCCGCCAATAACATCTCTTTGACCGAGCCGCCAAAGTCATAGATATCCTCTATGAGACAGCGCTCCTCTACACAGGTCAGCACATAAGACAAAGTGTCGCGGTCGGAAAGCTGCACGACTACCCTATCCTCTGTATCTACGGCAAACGTCACTGGCTCTTGAAAGTCCGTATCTTGCGATTGCCACATAATATCGCCGCCAGACCCACACACCATACCTGTTTCCGCCATCTGGCGTTCTAGCGCCAAAGCTTGCTTCAATGCCTCGCTACTATAATCTGCTAACAAGACTTCTGAGCCTAATTCCTGCTCACTTGAGGCGTTATACATGGCTTTGATAGTAGTGAGCTTTGGATTACTAGCCGAGTTGGTATTCGCAGAATAATTATTAGCCACTTGGTTATTAGCCACGCTGTTATGAGTAGGCCTGCCATCGGCCATACTGGCGGTGAGCGATATAGTGGTCAGTAGTACTGATAAGAGGACCCGTCGCATTATGAATTTTATTAATAGCAGCTTTTGCATAATACACCGCCTAGGCATTAGTCTCATTCAAGGCGCCTCATTATTGCAGCAGCCTTATTAACTAACTCTAAATGAATAAAGGTAGCTTTGATAAAGTAGCTACAGCAGCTAGCGCGCTAACCCCTCATTCTGTAAATAAACAAACAAGCCCTTGGCAAACTCTTGATAACCGGCTGGATTGGCGTGGATTTGATCTGACTTTAAGCGGTCATTCGATAGTACTTTGGACCAGCCATCAGAATACAGGGGCACTTTCTCAGCTTTGGCAATGTCTTTATAAAGCGGATTATCGCTGGCCTTACCCAATAAGGCACTAGCGCTAAAGTAAGGCTGAGCTATCAGGACAACCTGAATATCGGCAGCTTTTAACTTGCTAATGATGGCGGTGATATTTTCACTAGTGGTCGCTGGCTGGACCCGTTGTAGCACATCATTACCGCCTACCCCCAGTAAGACTAAATCTGGGTGCTGCAGGATAACCCCATCTACGCGAGCTAGCACATCGCGTGACGTATTGCCGTTAATGCCGGCGTTGGCCACTTGCCAATTACTCAAATCTGCTAAGACGTTTGGATAGGCGTTCTCCGGGGTAGCCCCATACCCATAAGTCAATGAGTCTCCCAATGCTACGACGTTACTGCCGGCGGGTAAAATCTGCTCAGTGGGCGCATTACTACAGCCCATAACGACTATTGTGCTTAATGCTAGCAAACTGCTAACGATAAAGGCCGGTAAGCGCTTAAGAACAGTAGCAGCACGTTGAAAATAGGTGGGGGTATTGTTAGATAGGCGGGTCATCATAGCGTTCCTTATAAGAATCAAGGATGTCTCAGGTGGGTATCAGAAAATGAGACGCTGCCAATATCAGCATGGTGCGCCATAAGAAAACCCACAAATAACAAATTAATCAATCGGTTATCGACTAATTTCAGTACTTTCTATTACCCTATCATAAAGCTCGCTACGATAATGTTGTAAATCTATGCAGCCTTGCTTACAAGCTTAAGCCTGACAAAAGTAATATCCATAACAATTTACCCATCAACCACTGTTGTTTATAGAGGGAAAAAAAGAGTATATTTTAATGACTGATATGTAGTAGCCATAGGATGGTATGCATACCGCTAACTGTACAATTGCTCAAGTTATTAGCGCTTAGCCCAAGGACGGGAAATATTATGACTAAAACCTCTTCTCAAACACAAAATCAATCACAAAACCAGTCGAAGACCAGTACCAAACAGCCAGTCCAAAGTCAGCCTGCTGAGGAAAGCCCTGTCAATTCGCCAAGACGAGACAGTTTTGATGAGCTGCGCCAACAAGATGGGCAGTTTCGCCCTGTTGCTCAGTCGGTAGGACGCTGGCTAGACAGCACCCATCAAGACAATCTCAATCAGCTCAATGAGCAAGCTGCAGATATTTTTTATCGTAAAGGCGTCACTTTTACGGTATACAGCGATGCTAAGAACATCGAGCGCATGATTCCCTTCGACATTATTCCCCGCATCATCTCTTTAAAAGAATGGCAGCATATAGAAGCAGGTTGCAAACAGCGTATTAAAGCGCTCAACGCCTTTATCCATGACATCTATCATGAGCAGGCCATTATGAAGGCGGGCATTGTGCCCGACACTTACGTCTATGCCAGTGGCTGCTATGAGCCTTGGATGATGGGTATTAACTTAGATAAGCCTATCTACTCGCATATTAGCGGTATTGACCTGATTCGCGATGAGACGGGGCAATTTTGTGTGCTAGAGGATAACCTGCGTACGCCTTCTGGGGTCTCTTATATGTTAGAGAGTCGCAGTATCTCTGAGATGCTGCTGTCTGATATCTTTGAGCAGATGCCCGTGTTGGATGTCTCCGACTATCCGCAACGACTTAAAGCCTGTTTGGCCAGTGCGACCAGCAAATATGACCCACAAATTGTGATTTTAACCCCAGGGCGTTTTAACAGTGCCTATTACGAGCATGCCTTTTTGGCGCATGAGATGAATGTGCCTTTAGTGCATGGCTATGATTTGATTGTCGAAAACAGCAAAGTATATATGCAAGCCATTCGCGGCAAGGTGCAGGTCGATATTATCTATCGCCGTATTGATGACCCTTATATTGATCCTTTAGCCTTTCGCTCAGACTCCATCCTAGGCGTCTCTGGTCTAATGAGTGCCTATCGGGCTGGCAATGTGGTGATTGTGAATGCGCCGGGTACGGGGGTGGCTGATGATAAAAGCCTGTATCCTTTTGTGCCTGATATGATTGAGTTTTACTTAGGCGAAAAACCTATCCTGCCTAATATTAAGACCTACCAATGCCGCAAACCTGATGAGCTAGAGTATGTGCTCGATAATCTGTACAACCTAGTAGTGAAGGAAACTCAGGGTTCGGGTGGCTATGGCATGCTGATTGGGCCCACCTCAACGCCGCAGGAAATAGCAGACTACCGTAAGTGCCTATTGGCTAATCCATCGGGGTACATTGCGCAACCCACTATCGCCTTATCTACCAACCCCACCGCCGTGCAAAACGGTATCGCCCCACGGCATATAGACTTACGACCCTTTATCCTCAGTCATGGCGACGGTACGGTAGATATCGTACCAGGCGGTCTAACTAGGGTGGCGATGGTAGAAGGCTCACTGGTGGTGAACTCCTCTCAAGGGGGCGGCATCAAGGATACTTGGGTGGTCGATGACCGCTATCCGGCCATGCTCGGTGAGCACAGTATCCAGCCGCAACTTGCAGAGGATACGACTGATACCCAACAAACTAACAAACTAGATCATAGCTTTATGTCCCGGCATGAGCACTATAGAGAGCAGGCTCATCCCGTAGAGTCTGGCTACGAGAATATCTCTGAGGCCCCAATGATTTTGCTGCTATCCACCGCCAATCATTTGGTCTGGCTAGGACGCTACAGCGAGCGACTTTATCAATACAACCATCTCATCAAGCAGTTGGTAAAGCAGCAATTAACTGCAGAGCAAATTCGCCATATTATCCTAAATCTAGGCTTTAGCGTGGACCCCGAACAGTCGGTGGCTGGCATGACCACGGCCTTGCTGCATGATCTCGATGAAAATCGTATCCCCGCGGTGCTAGCGGCTATTGAGTCCAATGCTCAAGAGGTCAAAGGAGTCATCGGTAAGGATACGGCTGAGCTATATAACCTGATTAAACGGCTAGGTAGTGCTGGGACTTATCGTGCGGCTACCCTACAGCTCTATGCCTGTAATGCTGCGATGAAACAAGAGCATCCGACGGTCACTTGCTTTTGGCAATTGGGGCGCCGTTTTGAGCGTCTAGAGCGCACGCTCCTGCTCAATGAAGACAGCACCCAAGCCAGTCATGACTTTAAACACTGGGTCAATCAATTGCCCGAAAACACCCGCTGGCGTGAGCTCATTCGTCTGACGCATCAAATTATCAACTCCAAGCAGCTGCAAGACTATAAGCTCTTAAGCCGTGAATTTAGCATTATTTTACTGCAAGGGGTTTAGCGCTAAAGTTGAGAGAATTTTTAAAATTAAAAAATCATGCTGTTAGACATTACGTATGTTAGCAAATGCTTATATTAGTAGGGAGTTACTATGAAATTACAGATTAGTCATCAGACCAATTATTATTATGATGAGCTGGCCCAGCGTAGCGTGCAATATATCCGGATGACCCCCATGACGCTGCCGCACCAAAGTATTCATGAATGGCATGTGATGTTGCCCAAAGTGGCCGAGAGTCAAAAAGATGGGTTTGGCAACGATTGGCTGACCTTGAGTCGCAATGAGGCACATAACAACTTGCAGATGCAAGCCTCGGGCATCGTAGAAATCAATCCAGATACAGAGCGCCTAGAGGACAATCCACAAGTCCCCTACTTACTGTATACCGTCCCCAGCGAGCTGACTCAATGCTCAGAGGCGATGCGCGACTTTGCCGAGCCTTATCTAAAAGCAGTCAGTTTAGAGAGTTTGCAGGCGCTAGCTGCAGCTCTGCTTGAGCAGCTGCCTTACACCAAAGGCGCTACCCATGTGGGGACCACAGCAGCAGAAGCATTCGAGCTTGGCGCTGGCGTGTGCCAAGACCATTCCCATGTGTTTTTGGCTTGTTTGCGAGATAAAAAAATTCCAGCGCATTATGTCTCTGGCTATTTATATGATGATACTGAAAATCATATGGCGAGCCATGCTTGGGCAGAGGCTTGGTTGGATGGCTATTGGTATACCTTTGATATCTCTAACCAATTATTCCGACCTAGCTCACATGTTTACGTCGCTATTGGCCGTGACTATCTTGATGCGGCACCTGTGCGTGGCGTGCGCATGGGTGGCGGCTATGAGAGCCTCTATAGCCAAGTCTTGGTTACGCGACTGGCTTAACTTAACGTATGGCTTAATACCCTATTCATTCAAGGATTCCTCATGACTTATTGCGCGGCTATTCGTTTACAGGAAGGTATGATATTCGCTAGCGATACGCGCACCAATGCCGGGGTGGACCACATTTCCACCTTTCGCAAGTTATATCGCTACGGTATTAAAGGCGAGCGCTTTATAGTGCTACAAACGGCAGGTAATCTCGCCACTTCACAAGCGGTCTTTACCAAATTGCAAACGGCCATTGACCATTGCCACGAGCAAAATCTGCATACGGTACTCACTTTATTTGATGCAGCCCAGATGGTGGGTGAATGTATGCGTGAAGTGACGCAGCATGCGCAAAACGTAGCTGATGACCACAGTACTAGTTTTAACAGCTCGTTTATGTTGGGTGGTCAGATTAAAGGGCAAGCGCCTGAATTGTACATGATATATCCAGAGGGCAACTGTATTCGCGCCACCCAAGATACGCCCTACTTTCAGCTGGGTGAAAGTAAATATGGCAAGCCAATCTTAGACCGTTCCGTACATTACCAGACCGATATTCAACACGCGACCCAAGCGCTTATGTTGTCTTTTGACTCGACAATCCGCTCCAACTTATCCGTCGGAATGCCCATCGATGTGGTCATCTTTCACAATGATCACTTTGACGACTATCAGAGCCGCCGCGTTGATGAGTATGACGCTTACTTTAATGCTATCCGGCAACAATGGGCGGAAGGATTGCGCCGTATTCTAATTGAGCTGCCAGAGTCTCCTGAGGATTATTGGGGTTATAAGGACTTTTGATTCACCCGATTCATTAATTCCTCTGCCGTCTCCACTCGCTCGGAATAGCGGTCGACTAGGTAGTCGCTATGGTCTCGAGTCAGCAGCGTGAATTTCACGAGTTCCTCTAACACATCGACAATGCGCAGATAATAACCTGACGGCTTCATACGGCCGTCTTCTTCGAATTCTAAAAAGGCTTTGGGCACTGACGACTGGTTGGGAATGGTCAACATGCGCATCCAACGTCCCAAGATACGCAATTGATTGACCGCATTAAACGATTGCGAGCCACCACAAACTTGCATTACTGCGAGCGTCTTACCTTGAGTCGGTCTAACAGCGCCAATAGATAACGGAATCCAATCGATTTGTGTCTTCATGATGCCAGTCATTGCGCCATGGCGTTCAGGCGAACACCACACCATACCTTCGCTCCATTGCACCGCCTCACGCAGTTCCTGTACTTTAGGATGGCTCTCGTCTGTCGAATCGGCTAATGGCAGACCGGTCGGATTATAAATTCTCACCTCACAGCCCATCGCTAGCAGTATTCTGGCGGACTCCTCTACCACGAGGCGGCTGTACGAGCGCGTACGTAATGAGCCATATAACAACAGTATCCGTGGTGCATGAGTACTGGGGGTTTGCTTAAAGTCTGCGCTGTCAGGGACGTGAAAGAGTTCTGGTTTGATATTGGGCAGGCTAGTATCGAAGTCGGCACTAGTGTTCAGGTTGGAGGTAGTGCTTAAATCAGTGTCGGAAGTCGGTTTATTGGTCAAGTTGGTCATATGGGCACTCGTAAAACATAATGGTAAGTGGGAACTGTCCTAAGAAAATTTTAGTAAATCACTGGGTAAGCTCAGTTAGTGCTTTTACTCGCTGGTCTACTGATAATTTAGCAATTTCTCTTAGTTTTGCGACTCTTGCTTCAATTTCAGTGAGAGTTTGTTGGAAGTTAGCGGCGGTCTTAGCTTCTTCCGTAGTATCCTTTGAAGGATCGCTCAGTCCCCAATGTAATTTTGGTGTGTCGCCTAACCACAACGGGCAGCTTTCTCCAGCCGCATTATCGCAGACAGTAATCACAACATCTGGTTGGAAATTACCCATATAGTTCGTATCTTGCCAAGAGTTACTGGTCAGTCCTGCGATGTCATAACCGGCTTTGGTTAAGTACTTGAGCGTCAATGGGTGCACTTCACCAGCGGGTTGGCTCCCAGCACTTTTAGCAACTAATAGCCCCTTACCCAACTGATTAGTAATGGCTTCTGATAAGGCACTACGGCAACGGTTATGAGTACAGATATAGAGAATATTTAACGGTCTTAGCAGTTCGTTAGTATTAGTCATGCTCATAAGGTCTCATTGTTATAGTTTTATATCCTGGCAATCTATCTGATGCCAGTAGTTAGTGGATTACTGCAGCACGGTTAGCCAAATAACCAGTGCGGACAGGGTCGCAAGCAATACAGGCAAAGTTAGGATAATGCCGACCTTAAAATAATAACCCCAAGTAATTTTAATATTTTTGCTGGCAAGTACATGTAGCCATAGCAAGGTTGCTAGCGAGCCAATGGGGGTAATTTTTGGTCCTAAGTCAGAGCCGATGACATTCGCAAAAACCATCGCCTCTAAAGTCTGCGGGGTGGTGGTTGCTTGATCGATAGCCAACGCTTGAATCAGCACGGTTGGCATGTTGTTCATCACGGAAGACAGTCCTGCAGAGAGTAACCCTGTGCCTAAAGTTGCCGCCCACATACCTTGGTCACTTAACGCTGTTAGCACACTGGCGAGATAGTCCGTCAGACCCTGATTCTTTAATCCATACACGACCAGATACATCCCCAAAGAAAAAACGACCACTTGCCAAGGCGCGCCTTTGACCACGGGCATTAGCTCAATCTTGCGTTGCGAGAGCGCGACGATGCTCAGAATAGCAGCACCTACGCCAGCAATGAGACTAATGGGTACTCCCATCGGCTCTAAGACAAAGAAACCAAATAACAGACCGATTAGTACGAGCCAACCGGTCATAAAGGTTGCCTTATCAACGATAGCAGTGGCAGGAGATGGTACGTCAGCGGCATTATAGGTCGTAGGAATATCACGACGGTAGAACAAATACAGCACTATCAAGGAGCTGGCGACAGAGACTTGGTTTACTGGCACCATGACCTGCGCATAGCGAGCAAAGCTGACGTTAAAGAAGTCGGCTGAGACAATATTGACTAAGTTTGATACCACCAGTGGCAAGCTGGCCGTATCGGCGATAAAGCCTGCCGCCATGATGAAGGCTAAGGTGGTCGCTGGCGAGAACCGTAAAGTCACCAAAATAGCAATGACGATTGGGGTCAAAATAAGCGCGGCGCCATCGTTAGCAAAAAATGCGGCAACAAACGCTCCTAATAAAACAATAAGGGCAAACAAACGCCGTCCACTGCCCTTACTGGCTTGGGTCACGTGCAGAGCTATCCACCTAAAAAACCCAGCTTCATCTAACAATAGACTGATGATAATAATGGCGATGAAGGCAAAAGTCGCATTCCAGACGATACCCCAAACGATTGCAATATCAGACCAATCGACGACCCCAGTCAACAAAGCCAGTCCAGCACCCACAGCGGCGCTCCACCCTATCCCTAAACCACGCGGCTGCCAAATCACAAATATTAAGGTCAATAGGAAAATTATGATGGCTAATAGCACTATATGAACTCGACTTTTATAGGGGTGAATGGGACTGTCTAAATGTGCTACTATGAAAGACAGCAGCATATATTCATATAAGTGAATATAATGCTAGACTACCTTATATATTCGGAAAAGTAAATATATGCAGCCATTGCCTGTGCCCTTTTTTAAAGCCTTAAGTGACCCTACTCGCCTTAAACTCGTCCTATTATTAAGGCAGTATGAGAGCTTATGTGTCTGTGATTTGACTGAGATACTAGAGCAACCACAGCCGACGGTCTCGCGTCATCTCAATCATTTAAAGCGGGCGGGTATCTTAAGCAGTGAGCGTAAAGGAACTTGGATATGGTATCAGCTAGACCCGGCTATGCCCGACTGGTGCCAAACGGTCATCACAAGTATAGAGTCCGATGATAGCCTGAGCTTACCCAGCGACCTAACGCTGCAGTGTTGTTAGATCTATTGCTGGCCGTGATCGCAGCACCTTAAGATTAGGCTGTCCCACTTATGAGCTAGACTAGAAAGGAAGCGACTATGCCAAAGACTTCCACTACCACCGTGAAACCAGCCAATCAGTGGGTACTTGCCTGTATCGACGGCTCTCATGTTACGCAATTTGTGTGTGACTACGCTGCCTGGTGTGCCCAAAAGCTAAACCTACCTATAACGCTACTGCATGTGGTTCATAGCCCCAAGTCGAGTCGTCACGATTTGAGCGGCACCATTGGTATGGACAGTCGCCAGTCGCTACTCTACGAATTGACCCGATTAGATGAAGAAACGGCTCGATTGACGGTCAAACATGGTGAGGCTTTAATCAAAGATGCTAAAACCCACATTATGAATAGTCCTGCCTATGCAGAAGATACTGAAATTTGTACGCATTTGCGCCATGGCAAACTCCTCCCTGCCATTGAGCATTTTGCGCCCAAGACTCGTATAGTGGTCATGGGGCGTCGGAGTGCCGATCATCAGCACGAGTATGTGAATATTGGCAGTCATATCGAGAGTGTCGCTCGGGCGATACAGCAACCCATTTTAATTTGTTCTGAAGCTTTTACTACGCCCAGCTCCTACATGTTGGCATTTGATGGCAGTCCCACTGCGATTAAAGCGGTACAGATGAT
>Ga0098065_1000527_pt1 | contig 17739 bp, 13 predicted proteins | sample 25_taG_FD_75062 | JGI IMG/M metagenome (GOLD analysis project Ga0098065, IMG submission 75062) | Marine viral communities from Cariaco Basin, Caribbean Sea - 25_WHOI_OMZ | ecosystem: Environmental > Aquatic > Marine > Oceanic | place: Caribbean Sea: Cariaco Basin | collected 2014-11-08 | reverse complement strand
TGTGCTTGCGAGCCACGTGACCAAAGGGCACTCCCGTGAATACTGGCAAACCCGTTACTTTACGCAACTGCATGATGACCTCATCCATATCGTAGCGAGCATCATAACTGTCCTCTCCTGTACCCGCAAAAGCCCCCAAGACAATAGCTTGCTGATTTTTAAAAGCGCCCGCCAGATATAAGCTATACAGCATACGCTCAACCCGGTATGGCTGCTCACCCACATCCTCTAAAAAGACAATCCCACCATCAGGTTGCGGTAGATAGTCGCTACCCGCCAGTGCAGAGACGACACTTAGATTGCCCCCCCAAAGCGTACCGGTAATACCTGATGTTGGTAGTTTAGCTGGATTTACAATAGCTTGTGAGGGCGACGGAATAAGCTCTATCTGTAACGCTGGATTGGTCAAGGCTTCGACAAACCCTTGCGAGCTGATTTGATCCGGTTTAGCTTTACCAAATTCGCTATAGAGCATCGGGGCGGCTAAGCTACTCATCTGTCCTTGTGCCAGCAGCGCACACTGCACAGCAGTGACATCGCTAAAGCCGGCCATAATCGTGCCATGCTCCTGCATGACTCGGCCCAACGTTACCCAATCGACCATCGGCAATACGCGCATAGCGCCGTAACCGCCACGCACCCCAAGTAGCAGCTTTGGGGCAGCGATAGCACCAGTTGCGATATTCTGCAGATCGCTGGCCCGTTGGCTGTCAGTACCCGCAAAACGTAAAAACTGCCGTTGCACAATTTCAGGGTTGTCAATATGGAAGCCGGCGCAGCTTAAACGCTCAAGGCTTAACTGGTTGCGCTCATCATTCACGCCGGCATTGGAGCTGGCAAACAGACGCGTGGCAATCGTAGCCGGCAAGCAGTTCGCATTAGTCGCAACAGGAATTTCTGTAGGTGGCGTAGCATTTGTAAGCGATTGAGCAAGCGGCTGAGTTACTGCCTTAGCGAAAGTACTGCCCGTAATCGTCAGCGCCCCTACGCCAATGCTCGCCTTGGTCAAAAACTGCCGACGACTCAGTGCTTTTGTTTCAGTAGGCTCTGCAGAAGTAGGCGATACAGCCTTATCGATTGGATAACTAGACATAAGAGTGCTCGCTCACTACGGTAGTAAAAATATAATTCAAGAAAGGCTTTAAGAGATGATTTAAAAGATAATTCAAGGAAATATCGGGGTGTTTAAACGCAGATGGGTAACCTAAAGCAGGCAACTGAATGCCTACCTAGCGTCCCTTAGTCTGGCAAATCGTAACGCACTTTGTCCGGATTGACCCCAAACGAAAAGACAAAGGTCGCGACCAAAGAATTCACCACAATAAAGGCGATATCCGCTGACGGGTGACCCATGACAAATTTACCTAGCAGCCAAGAGACTACCAGCATGACGACAAAAAAGGCGGCCAAACACCGCAAAATGACGGGGTGCGTCAAACGATAAGGCTGCGTTGGTGCGGGTTTTTTATCCAATATATATGTGCGCGTGGCCCAGCCCAATGCGTAGGCAATGCCCCCTATTAATACATAACTTATAAATCCCACGGTATTCCTCTTTGTCTGTTTAGTTGAAATGCCAATAATCAGTAGCGTTTTTATCAAGGCAACGACATATCGCTGCTAGCACTACTATCTACTGCTCGCCCACTTGCTCAATCACAATATTGGCATGAGGGTCGGCCAAGATATCCGTATTGACCTCATCACACTCTACTTTATAGACCGTATTCGCACCTTTATAGATATAGGCGAGATATTCGCTATCGAGTAGCGGATCGATGTTGGCATACACGCTTTTGACATGAGCTAAGACTAGAAAGCGATCCGGACGGGCGAGCATGGCATCTATATTATTCGCATCAATCGAGAAAAACTCACGAACTTTCGAGATAGGCAGCACTTCTAAGGCCTCTGGGGTGTCCCAAACGCGTTTCGCACTGGCCGGCTCCTTCATCTGCATGACGTATTCGCCATTATTTTCACTAACCTTAATCTGCGCAGGTTCGCCATAACCCACCGTATAGCAACCGATGAGGTCTGTTAAGTTTTGCGTCGTTGCCTTAGTATCGGTGGTGACTGTCGCTGACTTTTCAGGGCCTTGGCTACAGGCGGTGAGGGTGAGGGTCAGCGCACTCATGGCGACTGTGCTAAGCAATATTTTACGCAGCCCAATCGAGGATACAGTGCGGTGGCTATCGTTATAGGGTGTTGCAAAAGAGCGTACAGAATTCATCAGCTTACTTAAGGCGGGCATAGACTCACACTACCATCGTCCAATATAAACGCCTATATTAGCAAATATCCTCAGATATCTATATAGATAACCCCATTGCCAGCCATGATGCCGCCGTCTAAGCACTCCTTTAGCACGTCGCCAACACGATTTATGGCTTTATTTAGGCTCTTCTCTTCATAATACTGTCGTTAAGCCTTATAATCCTTAGCCAATAGTTGCCAATAGGCAGCGCCTTCTGATTGAAAATATTGTTTAAAGTATTCGTCGAAGTTCTATATATCGTTACTGTAAAAGAGAGTCTATGTCTGTTTTAGATGCAAAAGCCAATACTACCGTTGCCTTTACTGATGGGGCTTGCAAAGGCAATCCAGGGGCTGGTGGTTGGGGTGCGTTTTTAGTCTTCGCCGATGGTCAGACCCAAGCGTGGTGCGGTGGTGATAAAGCGACTACGAACAATCGGATGGAGCTGATGGGCGCGATTCAAGCATTACAACAGAGCCCACGTGACGTGACCTTAGAGCTCTGGACCGACTCTAGCTATGTCAAAAACGGCATTACCCAATGGATTGACGGTTGGAAAAAGAAAGGTTGGAAAACGTCTGGTAATAAACCCGTCGCCAATCAAGACCTATGGCAACAGCTCGATGAGTTACGTCAAGCGCGCGAGGTGAGTTGGCATTGGGTCAAAGGTCATGCTGGTCATGCAGGTAATGAAAAAGCAGATGAGCTAGCCAACTTGGGAGTTGAGCGAGTGCTGGCCGGTCACCCTGAGCCGTTTAACTCTACTGGAGTTAGCATCGCCCACGCTAATGCTGAGCCAGCGGCTAATTCTGAACAAGCCGCTGGGCTAAAAAAAAACACTATAGCTCCTGCTGAAGACGATTGGCTAGCCTTTGATCCTTTAGGTTTGGATATGGCAGAGGAGCTGTCAGAAGACCTTGCGGATGAGCTGCCCGAAGACTTCGCCGATGAGGTATTGGCAGAAGAATTCGTGGCCAGTGCTCCCTTAGTAAGTGATGATTTATCAAGCGCTGATTTGCTACCTAATGACTTGCTAACTAGTAATGTGCAACCAACCAGCTCGCCTTCTTTATCAAGCTCACTACCAAATGACAGTACTCCTATGATCCAAGATAACGCTAATTTCTCTGATACTCATGCTTCTGCTACCGTCTCTGCTAGTAATCCAACGCTTGCTAATAGCGAAACGACTAGCGACCCAATGGCAGAAGCGCCCGTAGCTTTCGATGGCGATACCAGTAAGTTTAACCCGCATTTTGTTCCGCTATTGCCTGAGCCCATCCATCGCGGCCGTAATGCACGCCAGCTGATTATGGATACGGAAACCACGGGTCTAGATGCCGGTAAGGGTGACCGTATTATTGAGGTCGGTATTGTCGAGATGATTGGCCGTAAGTTTACTGGAGAGAAGCTGCACGTCTATATCAATCCAGAGCGCGGTATGGACGAAGGCGCTATTCGTATTCACGGCATCTCTGAAGCTTTTTTGCAGGACAAACCCAAGTTTGCCGAAGTGGCGCAAAAGCTGTTCGACTTTATGGAAGGCGCTGAGGTTATAGCCCATAATGCCCCGTTCGATATGAGCTTCTTAAGCATGGAGTTTGACCGTGTTGGCCTCACAGGCTTTGCCGATACGGTACAAGTCACTGACTCTTTAGTGATGGCGAAGCAGCAATATCCGGGGCAGCGTAACACGCTAGATGCCTTAGTCAGACGCCTTAACGTGGGTAAGCAAGACCGTACTTTTCACGGGGCCTTACTCGATGCAGAGATTTTAGCCGAAGTCTATCTGGCTATGACTGGTGGCCAAGTCGCACTAGCTATTGATGAAGATACCCAAAGCGATGGCGGCGGCTCTCACGCGACCTTTGCCCAGATGGCTGACTTGCTAGTCGCCTCTCCCGTAGACACCGGCGCGCATCAGGCTTGGCTAGCTGAATTAAGTGAGCAATATCCGGCACTAAAAGAAGTCTGGCAGGCTTAGCCTATAGGTAAGGTAAGATACCCTTATTATGAAATTTATTCCTGCCAGTTGAATACTTATGGCTAAAGTGCTGTAATGGGAATATGCTGATGATAACTATAGGTTATCGATTGGCTGATTGTAAGGTTAGCTGGTGTTGACTATAGCGGTACCACCCCTTCTCAAGGTTGGCATGTACTGGTATAGATAGCTGGTGTTGCGCTCTGCTGACACAGTTAAAGTCGGTTGGCGCTTAAAGATACAAAAGAGTTGAATTACGCGCCTATACGAACCAATAATGCTCAGCAGAATACCAAGAACATAATTCTTTGCTTGTATAATTTTCATTGGAATATTTTAACTATGATGCAGCCTAATACCTCTACTTCAACAGGTAACACGTCAACGCTATCAGCCAACAACTTTGATTTGCCTTCTTTACACCTGCTGCGTAGTGAAATTGATGTGGCGTTAAAAGATGCGGAGACCCATCTCAGTGAATTCAATGATGACAGTGAGCAAGCCCCGCTATTGCTAGACTCGGTAGAAGTACTGACCCAGCTGACCGACGTATTAAAGCTCATCTCCTTGCAAGGGGCCAGTGAATTGGCCGAAGCTATTGCCTTATGTTTAAAGCAGCTCTACGATGCTGGTGATAATAATGACTCGGCACGCATTATGGATCTCTCAGAAGCCATTATGACGTTGGATCGCTATATCGAGTTTGTGTTATTACAAGAGAATTTAGAGCCTTCTTTACTGTTGCCTATTATTAATAAGCTTTATCAGCATCTTGATAAGCCTGAGTTGGCTAACAATGCCTTTGCTCAGCTCAAGAGCACCAGTATCTCTATCGCCAATCCAGAACGCAACTATCAATCTTTAAGCAGCCTGAATCTCGATATCGATAAATTAAGCAAAGCTTATCGTGCAGGTCTGAGCGTAGTACTCACTAAAAAGGTGGCCAATCTGAGCGATGATGAGCAGAAAAAGCTGACGGCAATGGCGGCTGCCTGTGCGTTAATTGCAGCGCATACCGATACGTTGTTTTGGCAAGCTGCAACGGCTGCTGTGACGGATATCGCTGAGATTCTACCGTTAAGTAATGCTCGCAAACGCACCTTAATATTCGTAGAGCAGCAATTCCACGACTATCTGCCTGTGAATGACAACCGGTTTGCGGATTTGGTGAGTTTTGCCAGTAAGCGCAATCATGCACAAGCCCGCGCGCTTGAACAACAATACTCTTTTAACCGTATGGACGATCAGCAGCGCGAGCAAATGAAGCGCTTCTTATTTGGCCCTAATCGTAAAGTCACAGACACTCTCAACGAGTTAATCCAATCACAAATCAATGAGATTAAACAAAAGGTAGATGTCTATACTCGCCAAGATGACTTCCAAAGCTCGACCACGGACAATAAGCAAATTGCTAGCGACCTTGTTGCTTTAGGCGGTGCTATGAAACTGCTAGGGTTACAAGATGCGACGGATGCCTTATACGCAGAGGCCGAATCGGTCAAAGCTTGGCAGACCCCTACGCCAGAGGATTTTGATAAGCTGCTTAACTCTTTGATGGTGGCTGAAAACGCCTCTATTATTATGGCTAAGGCGCATATTCCTGGTGCCTTCAATATGCCTCTACACAACCGTAATATCTCTATGCATCAGCTCGATACCGCCTATGAGACTTTAGTTGCGGAGTGTCGTCTGGCCATTAAAGAAATTGAGACGACTATCACCGGGTATATCGAGGACCCGTTAGCCAATCAAGACAGCATTGATGTAGTAGCGGGACTGTTGCAGCAAGTCGCTGGTGCAGTGTGCTTTTTACCTATTGAAAATGCGGTGCATCTGTTGAGCCGTTTGGTGAAATTTGTTCAAAACTATACCTTTGATGAAGCCCGCGGTGTGAACCAAGATAATTTAGAGCATATCGCTGATATCTTAATGGCGGTCGACTACCAATTAGATGGCTTAGAGAAAAAGCATCCTGTGGGTAAGCAAGCTATGCTTATCGGTCAACGTAGCCTGAGCCAATTGCTAGCAGCAGCTTAACTTAAGCCTGAATTGAAGCATTGTATTGTTTTATTAGGCCCCCATTCTTGGATAGCTTGTTTTTAGATGCCCTATTTTTCGATAATTTCTTTTTAGATAACTTCTTTTTATTTTATTAATAAGCGCTGCTGGCCTCTAGCGGCATGCGCTTATGAGTAGCTTTTGATGCCTATAACAGCCTTAGTAATAGACGGTGACCACGTCTTATGTCAAAAAACGGCAACCGATTGGTTGCCGTTTGGTTTAGATATTCCCGCACAGGAAGATTACGCACCCACGGCTACTGCAGTAGATAAGCCATTAGCGAACGCTGCTGTTAGTTCATTATCCTATGAGCAACGGGGTCTAGTGCCGTTAAGCCACCCTTTCATTACCTCAGCAGACGCTACTTTAACTAGTACTGCCGCGATGAGCCTTAATTTTGCTCAAGACCATCATATTGCCCTAGCCGATACCTTAAGCTTTATTCCTTATCGGGTGTTAATAGCGAGTCTATCTACACAAAACTGCCAAAGTTTAAGTGAAGCCATTCAACTGTTACGCTGGCAGGCACAAACTCGCTTTTGCAGCTGCTGTGGGGGTCCCGTAGCGCCGCATCGCTCTGGTGAGCGTGCCATGGTATGCTTAGATGCTACTTGTGGTCATGCACAGTACCCACGTATTCAACCGTGTATTATTACGATTATTACCCGGCCAAACCCTGCCACTGGTGTGTTGCAAATTTTGTTGGCCCAACATCATCGTCATACGCAGCGCGCCAGTATTCCGAAGAGCAACCCTTTATATGGTTTGATTGCCGGTTTCGTTGAAGTCGGTGAAAGTCTGGAGCAGGGATTAAGGCGCGAAGTGTTCGAAGAAGTGGCGCTGACCGTGGGCAAGATTCATTATATGGGCAGCCAACCTTGGCCTTATCCCTCAAACTTGATGATTGGTTTTCATGCTGAATACGAGTCAGGTGAAGTCGTGATTGAAGCGGAAGAACTGTCTCATGCGGCTTTTTTTGATATTACGGACTTACCGCATATCCCCTCAGCAGGCTCGATTGCTTTTGATATGATTCAGCAAGTTATTAATCAGGCATAAGCTGATATAGCTACTTATGACTATAGTCAATTGACTTTCTCCATATTACTACCCCTATTTAACTCTCTTTATGTAATGACCTATATTCAATGACCCATTCTGACCACTCGTCTTATAGCATGAACTCTGAGCCTAGCGCTGTTAGTAATAGCGAAGATACGACTGCGGGCTCCAAATCTCAAGCGCCTATTAACAATCGTTTAGCCACATTGCCTATCTTATTCGATAGTTTGCAACTCGATGCCTTACCACAGCAAGAGCAACAGCTGATTGCGCAAATTGATGCTTGCCTGCCGCAAACCCAATGTGGTTTATGCGACCACCCTGATGGTTGTTTGCCGTATGCTACCGCCATCGTCACGCAGCAAGAACCGGTGAATAAATGCGTACCAGGTGGCCAGCCTGTTACTGATGCGATTGCCCAGCTTATGGGACAAGAAACACTGCCTGTCACCCCATCAAAGTGGCCCACTGATTTGATTTCAGGTCGACCTAGAGAAGTGCGCGCTATCATTCGCGAAGCCGACTGTATTGGCTGTACCAAATGTATTCCCGCCTGCCCGGTTGATGCTATTGTCGGGACGGGCAAGCATATGCATACCATCTTCACCGACCTTTGCACCGGCTGTGAGTTGTGTCTACCGCCCTGCCCGGTAGATTGTATTGACCTAGTAGAAGTCGAGCATACCCCAACGGCTGAAGAGCGCGTGCAAGAACAAGCGCATCTACGCCAACGCTACCATACCCATTTAGACCGGGTCACTGAGCAGTTGGCGGATCGCAATCATGCTAAACCGGTGACCAGTATGGTTGAGGCTAAATTAGGCAATGCCACCAATCAAAGTATTGATATCGGTGAGGATGAAGCCAAGCATACTATCGCTGCTGCCAAGCTACGTACTAAAATTAAGAAGTTAGAGAAACAACTAGCCGTGCGTGATAATGCTAAAAAACAAGCGGAGCTGGCCGCCTTACAATTAGAATTAGCCGAACTGACAGCGTCTGTAGAATAAAACTCAATAGCCAACCTTCATCATGAATAAAAGCATCATTACGAGTGAAAAAGAGCCATTATGAGTAAAGCCGTTAAACATAAAACTGCCGATACCCCACCGTCACGGCGTCTGCCCAATCGCGACGTTCGCCCTTTTTTTGAAAAGCTCGCGGCTAGTATCGATGAGCCGGTCACCGAGCTGCACTATAACAGTACCTTTGAATTGCTCATTGCCGTGATACTGTCGGCACAAGCCACCGATGTAAGCGTGAATATTGCCACGGGACCCCTATTTGCAGTCGCTAACACCCCTGAGGCTATTTTGGCATTAGGCGAAGATGGGCTAAAAGACTATATCAAAACCATTGGCCTTTATAACGCCAAAGCTAAAAACATCATCAAAACTTGTGCCGACCTCATTGAAAAACACAACAGCCAAGTCCCGGATACTCGACCAGAGCTAGAGGCCTTAGCAGGTGTGGGCCGTAAAACTGCGAACGTGGTACTAAATACTGCGTTTGGTCAGCCCACGATGGCCGTCGATACCCATATCTTTCGTGTCAGCAACCGTACGGGTTTAGCGACAGGCAAAACCGTATTAGCAGTAGAAAAGAAACTGGTTGAGCGTATTCCCGATGACTTTATTGTCGATGCGCATCACTACCTTATCTTACATGGTCGCTATACTTGCCAAGCGCGCACGCCAAAATGTGGCGCCTGTCCAGTGTATGAAGAATGCATGTTTAAAGATAAAGCGCAGTTTTTAGAGCTTTAACCTTTAAATGCAGGGCTATCAACCTTCACTTAGTCGCCTCCATTTAGAAAAGGCAAGCGCTAAAGATTCTTATATAATTCTGTTAATGCTCTGAAAATATCCATTTGCCTTAATAGTAAGAACCACTGCTAGAGTTTTATAGCGTTTCACGGTAAAATACGCTATTTTATTTATTCCTTTCCGCCTGCTATCACTGAATCTTTGTCTTTATAAAATAAGCGCATAGAACTTATCATTACGGATAAGTATAGTGATGGCAGTGCCTGCAAATAAGCGACGTCCCGATTATGCGTGAATACGAAATTTTTACTTCCGAATCTGTCAGCGAAGGCCATCCCGATAAAATGGCTGATCAAATTTCCGATGCCCTGCTTGACGCTATTATGCGTGAAGACTTGCATGCGCGAGTAGCGTGCGAAACTTTGGTGAAGACAGGCGCGGTAGTATTGGCGGGTGAGATATCCACCACCGCCAATATCGATATTGAGCGCATCGTCCGTGATACCGTGAATGACATTGGCTATAACCATTCAGATTTAGGCTTTGATGGTTCAACTTGTGCCGTTATCAACATGATTGGTAAGCAGTCTCCCGAGATCGCTCAGGGCGTTGACCGCATTAACCCTGAAGACCAAGGCGCCGGTGACCAAGGTCTGATGTTTGGTTATGCGAGTAACGAGACCGAAGTCTTGATGCCTGCTCCGATTGAGTACGCGCATCGTCTAATGGAGCGTCAATCAGAGCTGCGTCGCTCAGGCGAGTTGGCTTGGTTGCGCCCTGATGCGAAAGCTCAGGTCACACTGCAGTATGAAAACGGCATCCCTTCTGCTATCGATGCGGTCGTATTATCAACGCAGCATGACCCAGACGTCTCGCAAGCCGATTTGCAAGAAGCCATTATGGAAAGCCTGATTAAGCACGTGTTACCGGCTAATTTATTACATGCAGGCACGCGCTACCATATCAACCCAACGGGTAAATTCGTCATTGGGGGTCCAGTAGGTGATGCTGGTCTAACCGGTCGTAAGATTATCGTCGATACTTATGGCGGTATGGCGCGTCATGGTGGTGGTGCTTTCAGTGGTAAAGACCCTTCCAAAGTAGACCGTAGCGCGGCGTATGCCGGCCGTTATGTCGCCAAAAACTTAGTGGCCGCCGGTATCGCTGAGCGTTGTGAAGTGCAGATTAGTTACGCTATTGGCGTAGCAGAGCCGACTTCTATTTCTATCAACACTTTTGGCACCTCTAAAATCAGTCATGCAGCCATTATCGAACTGATTCGCAGCCACTTTGACCTGCGTCCCTACGGCATTACCCATATGCTCAACCTATTACAACCCATGTATCAGCAGACCGCCACCTATGGTCACTTTGGCCGCGAAGGCTCTGAGACTGCTTTCACTTGGGAAAAAACCGACAAAGCTGACTTGCTAAAAGCTGCTGCTGGCCTTTAATTCGCGATAAATAACGGCGGTTCTATCATTAGATAGGCAGCCGTTATTTATTTTTTCATTACCACCACTACTAAGGCGGAGACCCTATGAGCAACGATAATATCGATAGCCAAGCTAATTTAAATAATCCTAATTACGCCGCCGATGCCGCAACAGAAACTGAAGTTACTGCTGATATGCAGGCTTTTTATCATCGTGCCGATGCCGTGATTGAGCTGGCCAATGGTCAATTGAGCCCAACCTCACATTCAGGCCAAGTGGGCGCCTCATTATTATATGCTGCGGCTCGCTATAGCGCCTCTGTTGCCTCTATTGGCTTTGTCAAAGGCGATGACTTGCGTAAAGAAAAAGAAGATATCTTGGACTTTTATACTAAGCAATATCGTCAAATGCTCAGCGATAATCTAGACGACTACGCGCAAAACTTTGATAAATATATTCAGGTTGGCAAATAACCTTATTTATTCACCTGCCCAATCTGTAACGTATTACCCAAATAGCCTGTCTTATTGATAGGCTATTTTTTTTGTCTATTTTTCATGCCTGACTGCGTACTGTCTGCTGCCTTGCTCACCAATACGCTACTTGTTAATCCGAAGAATTTCGTTAAGATACAGATTAGGCCTCATTAGCTATAGTTATTTCCCTATAAAAACGATAGCTAATTTTAAAAAGCCAACTATAACCGCTCGTTATTATTAAAAGGATGTTTTATGCGCAGCACGGATACGCAACGAAAAATGGCTAAAAAAATAACCCCTAAACCACTACCGGCCTATAAATCTTGGTCGGCTCTAATCTGCTTAGCTTTGAGCTTGCCAGTGGGATTAACGCTAACGGGGTGTGACCCTATGGTGACTATTCCAGCACCGCAAACCCAACCGTTAGAAGCGCCAGTGCAACCCACTACGACCCCCATAAAATATGATAATAAAACAGCCACCCAATGCCCTACCTTTAACCCAGAAAGAACCATGTGTACCATGCAATACGACCCCGTCTGTGTCAAAGTTAAAACCGCAACAGGGATTAGCTATCGTACTAGCGGCAACGCTTGTAGTGGCTGTATGAGCGCTGAAGCTATCAGCTATGTGCCGGGCGAATGCGGTGCTGCAGCGAAAAAACAATAGGCTTAACTGCTTCGTAATAAAGCCTTTCTCAGTAATTGCTCCAATAAGAACTCCAAAACCACCTCAATAAGAACCCAAAAAGCATCCCAATAAAAACCCCTCGCTATCTTAGATAACGAGGGGTTTATTTTAGGCAATACCACTGCCAGGCTAAACGCTAATAATGGGGTATTAACCGTGCCCTCAAAGGTTACTCACCAGACTCAATCGCTGGTGGGCCTTTTAACAGGTGCTCATCGACAAACTCATTGGCAGAGTTATGCTCAGCCGACTCGTCTGTGATGAATTTCTGCTGGTTGCGATAGAGTATCAGGCGATCGCGGCTCAAGCCTCGTAATAACGCATACATCATTACAAAGACCACCAAGGCAAATGGGAAACCGGCGACGATAGCTGCGGCTTGTAGGGCTCCTAGGCCACCGGCAGCTAATAAGATAGCGGCAATAACCCCTTCTGTCGTTGCCCAATAAAGTCGCTGAATCTTTGGTGGGTTGGTATCCCCACCAGCGGTCAACATATCAATGACGAAACTGGCTGAATCTGAGGAGGTCACAAACCACAACATAATCATCACTATGATTAATAAGGTAATCGGTTTCGCCAACGGATAGTATTGGATTAATTGAAAAATGGCACTCCCACTGTCCGCTTTCACTGAGTCTATCAGACCGGGGCTTATGATGGCAGGGTCGAGAGCAGCGGCTAATTCCATATGGATAGCGACACCACCGAAAGTGGTAAACCAGAAAAATAAAATCGTCATCGGAATTAGTAGCACGCCGAGCGTAAACTCCCGAATGGTGCGACCACGGCTGATACGGGCAATAAATACCCCCACGAATGGCGACCAACTGACCCACCAAGCCCAATAAAAAATAGTCCATGCAGCCTGCCAATCCGTCCCACTATAGGCCTCTCCCCAAGTCCCTAGCGGCACCAAAACTGCAATGTAATTGCCAATATTTTCAACGAAGCTGTCGAAAATAAATAAGGTCGGCCCTAATATGACCATAAAGGCTAGCAAAATGGCAGTGAGACCAATATTGATATCGCTCAACCGTTTGATGCCTTTATCAAGACCCATCATCACCGACAGTGCCGCCATCGCGGTGATAAAGGCGATTAGCGCATACTGCACCATCAAGCTATTGGGAATACCAAAGAGACTCTCAAGCCCTGAGTTAATCTGCATCACCCCCAGACCTAGCGAAGTCACTACCCCAAACATAGTACCAAACACGGCTAAGATATCGACGGTATGGCCCCAAGGTCCGTATATTTTTTTGCCCAGAATAGGATAAAGCGTAGAGCGAATCGACAGCGGTAGCCCGCGGCGAAAGTGGAAATAGGCTAGCGATAACGCGACGATAGTATAAATAGCCCAAGCATGTAACCCCCAATGCATAAAGGAGATATTCATCGCTTGCTTGGCCGCTTCAATGCTCTCTGCCTCACCCATCGGCGGTGCCATAAAATGATATAACGGCTCAGCCGTGCCCCAATAGAGCAGGCCAATCCCGATACCGGCTGAGAACAGCATGCCAATCCACGACACTAGACTATACTGCGGCGTCTCAGTTTGATGCCCTAGCCGGATATCCCCGTAGCGACTCATCGCCATATATAAGCATAGCGCTAAGGCAACATTGACTAAAATGATGAAAAACCAACCAAACTTGGTGGTAATAAAGGTCTGTAAATAACTAAAAACTGCCCCTGCAGTTTCTGTAAATAAAGCGCCAAAGATAATAAAGCCTATAATTAATAAAGTCGAAACAATAAAAACGGGTTTACTCACCCGCGGAAACGGGCCCAATCTGCCTAATTTAACTTCACTCATATGATTACAAAACTGCCCATTAAAATAATAACCTTAACAAGCTAATAAATAATTATCAATTTAGAAAAGCCAATAAAACTAAGGCTTAAAGGCATTTAATGTTTATAAATACTAATTAAAGATAATAGAAAATCTTTCTAACTCAGCTATTTGGCCAAATTTTATGGGCACTATAAATTGTAATAATTGGATAAAAAAAGAAATGTAACCAAAACCATTTCTAGCCTATCGTTATTATTCCACACCCTATCGCTGCATGAGCTAAACCACCGTTTCATCCTTATAGTGAAGCCTGTTCACAACTAGCCCATAGCGATTCACTGAGAAAAATTTACGTCATAACAGCGGTATAACCTCTATAATCCCTGCCTTAATATTACTGATAGCGGCGAGCATTATTTAACCTAGTCTTTATCTGCGTATTGGAGCCGATGGTGCTAGTATGAAAATAGACTACGTTAATTTATTTAGATTACTTTATTAAGGTCATACGGTCGCGCTATTTACTTTGGAAGTCCTAATGTCAGACCCTTCAGTTCGCAGTGGCCCCTCTCAACAGTCTCGCTTGATAGCTATCGGCGATATTCATGGCTGTCTCAAATTACTAGAAGCCCTATTGACAACCCTTTCACCGCAACCATCAGATACCCTTATCTTTTTGGGTGATATGGTAGATCGCGGCGCAGACAGTAAAGGCGTCATTGACCGCATTATGAGCCTTGAATCTTACTGTAAGGTCATCAGTATTTGCGGTAATCACGAAGAGATGATGCTGGGCAGTTGCAGCGAGCCTGAGTATATCCAGTATTGGTTACGCTTTGGGGGTGCAGAGGCTTTGGCCTCTTTTGGCTTGCCTGCAGAGCCTGAAAGTATTGCGCTAATCCCTGAAAAATATACCCAGTGGCTGCGTAGCCTAATCCGCTATCATGAAACTGAGGATTTTATCTTTTGCCATGGCGCGCCCCATCCAGAAACTCCGCTGGCGCAACAAAAAGGTGAGTTAAGATGGCGTTTTCTACAGAAAAAAGATAGCGGCCACTGCTCAGGCAAGACCGTCGTTTGTGGTCATTCCGAGCAGCGCAATGGTGAAGTATGGCAACAAGAGCAGCTGATATGCATTGATACGTATGCTCATGGTGGCGGCAACCTTACTGCTTTAGAGATAGTTAATAAGCATACGGGCAAGGTATGGCAGGTTAGCGCTAACACAGAACTTAAGGTTCACGAAGTCGCATTCTAAATTAGACAACTAGGACTTAAGCTTTTAATCTTCCATAATTGACCTTAATAGTTTTTAATACGGCGCAACTTAGCCTTTTGGTAGTAACTGTATGAGCTTAGCACCTGCTGAATCTTCCAATAAAAACACTTGCCCATCGACGGTTAAAACGCTACGAATGCGCTCCCCCATCTCATAGCGGTACAATTCCTGCGCGGCTTGCCCTTTATTTGCCGTATCTAAATCAACGACTATTAATGCCTTAGAAGATAAACCACTGATAAGCGCCTTGCCTTGCCAAGCAGGAAAGTCAGCATGCGTACCTGTCTGATAGATACTTAACGCTGATGGTGAAATTACCGGAGTCCAACTGATCTTAGGGGGAGCAAACTCTGGGCGCGTATCATGGTCAGGGATAGGAATGCCCGAATAATTACGGCCATTAGAGACTTCAGGCCAACCATAGTTTTGCCCTTTGACGATAAGATTGAGCTCATCACCGCCGCATGGTCCCATCTCGTGAGCCCAAAGATTGCCAGTAGCATCAAAGCTCATACCCAAAACGTTGCGATGACCCAAGCTCCAAATCTGCTGGGTGACGGGATTGCTCTCTGATGGCGCAAAAGGATTGTCTTTGGGTATCGTACCATCAGGATTAAGCCGGACAATCTTGCCCAAGTTCATCGCCATATCTTGTGCGGGGTCTTTCTCTTGGCGCTCGCCTGAGCTGATATACAGATAGCGACCATCAGGCGAGAATAATAGTCGGTGGCTAAAGTGACCTTGCCCGCTCATCTTAGGGGACTGCTGCCAAATCGGGGTAATGTCCTGCAGATTTGGTGATTCAGTGCCCAGTCCTGTAAGCGTGGCTTTGACCACCTTAGCGCCAAACTTACCTTTATCCGCCCCTGTACCCGCCTCGACATAGCTGAGATAAATGGTTTGAGTGGTGGCGAAATCGGGCGCTAAAATAATATCGCCAAGGCCACCTTGACCGCCATAAGCCACTTGGGGCACGCCCGCTATTTGGGTTTTATTACCCGTAATGGTATCGACGATAAAGAGCTCACCGGTCTTTTGCGTGACCAATAGTTTCAAAGCAGTATTGGCCGCCTTAGGTAGCGCCGTCATCGCCCATGGCTCCACAAAAGTCGTGATAGTCTTGGTCTGAAAAGTAGGCCTAGCTGCCTTAACCTGAACGTTCACCTTGGTGTTAGTAGCTTGTTCCTCACTGGTTTGACTATTGGGGGCATCGGTAGCCGCTATGTTACTGCCCTCCTCTTTAGACTCAGCGGGATTTGAGCAGCCCAATAGTAGTCCTAATACTACGACAGACCCGGTAAGCACCACCCCATTTCGCGAGCGATTTGGCATATTTGACCGTCTGCTTTCACCTTGAGCATCGTGCTTCATCTTGGTATTCCCTGTTTTCTAAAGCCAATAGATATCACTCACTATAACGGTTTTGACCTACTGTCACTATAGCAAAATAGCGCAGCCACACCTTAAATAGACCTGTAATAGCATTGCGATAACATTTTGATCACAACAACTTTAAAACCTAAAAAACCCCGCACTTGCCTGGGCAAATACGGGGTTTATTTTATAACTAACACTAATTCTCAGAATCAGCTTAGCATTACGCTTTATGGATATCGACCGCTTTACTAAAGCTCAGCTCATCGTCTTCGCCCACATCCACTTGGATGGTATCGCCAGCGACAAACTCACCTGCGAGCAGCTTTAAGGACAATGGGTTTTCGATTTGCTGCTGAATCGCACGTTTTAGTGGACGTGCGCCATACACCGGGTCGTAACCCACCGCTACAAGTTTCGTCATCGCATCAGGCGACAAGGTAATATCCATCTCACGCTCATGCAAACGCTGACGTAAGCGGTTCATTTGGATATCAGCAATACCTGCCATCTGTGACATACCGAGAGGATGGAACACCACGATCTCATCGATACGGTTGACGAATTCTGGACGGAAATGCTGTCCCACTGACTCCATTACTGCTGCCCTGATTTCGTCATATTCATCACCCGCCATCTCTTGGATTTTATGCGAACCCAAGTTACTGGTCATGATGATAACCGTATTTTTGAAGTCGACCACACGACCTTGCGAGTCGGTTAAGCGGCCATCGTCGAGCACTTGCAGTAAGATGTTAAACACATCGGTATGCGCTTTTTCGACTTCGTCAAATAATACTACGCTATAAGGTTTACGACGAATCGCTTCAGTCAGCGTACCGCCCTCTTCATAACCGACATAACCAGGAGGCGCACCGACCAAACGACTGACGCTATGCTTTTCCATGTACTCGCTCATATCGATACGCACTAGCGCATCCTCTGAGTCAAACAGGAAGTTGGCCAAGGATTTGGTCAGCTCCGTCTTACCCACACCTGTTGGGCCGAGGAATAGGAACGAGCCTGACGGACGGTTTGGATCAGAGAGTCCAGCACGGCTACGACGCACAGCATTCGCCACCGAGAGTACGGCTTCATCTTGACCGATGACACGCTCATGGAGCTTTTCTTCCATCGCTAGCATCTTGTCACGCTCACCCTGTAGCATCTTGGCGACCGGGATACCAGTTGCGGCACTTACCACTTCGGCAATCTCGTTGTCCGTGACTTTATTACGCAGCAGTTTGATGCTAGGCGCTTCGCCAGACTGCTCTCTTTGCTCAGCCAAATCGGACTCGGTAATCCGCTTCTCTAACTGCGGAATAGTCTCGTACTGCAACTTAGACATGGTCTCGTAGTCGCCTTCACGACTGGCTTTGTCATAGGCAATACGGGCTTTATCCAACTCGTCTTTGAGCTGCTGACTGCCTTTAACTAAGGCTTTTTCTGCCTGCCAGATCTCATTAAGATCGGCGTACTCTTTTTCTAGTTCTTCGATTTGCTCATCGAGGACTTTACGCTCGGCTTGCGCACCAGCATCCTCTTCATTT
>Ga0098065_1000526_pt1 | contig 17745 bp, 18 predicted proteins | sample 25_taG_FD_75062 | JGI IMG/M metagenome (GOLD analysis project Ga0098065, IMG submission 75062) | Marine viral communities from Cariaco Basin, Caribbean Sea - 25_WHOI_OMZ | ecosystem: Environmental > Aquatic > Marine > Oceanic | place: Caribbean Sea: Cariaco Basin | collected 2014-11-08 | reverse complement strand
TGCTGGAGCAGGGTACCCAGGAAGTCCATGTGGATGAGACCCTGCGTGAAGACGCCCTGCGGCCCTTGCGTCGCATGCTGGACTTTACCGCCAACATGAACCTGAAGGCGGCTGGAAACGCCTGATTCACGACCTCGACGTAATCCATGTTCCGCGCAGGGCCTTCCTGCGCTGAGTGTCATGGACCAGGCAGCGCTATGACTGGCTGAGCCGGCGACTGACTTCTGTCAGTCGTTCGGATATTACCTGGCGCAGCGGGGCTGTAGCTGGCACCCGTTCCTGGGCCTGGCGTAGCTGGCGCTGTGCCGCTTCCAGGTCTCCCGTCAGTATGTCGTACTCGGCCCTGGCCCGATGCACACCCACAATGTTCCGGGCCATGCCTTCCGCTTCGGCCAGCCGTAACCAGAGATTTTCCCGCTGTGGGTGGTCCCGGGTCAGGGTCCGCAGGTAGTCAGCGGCCTGGCTGCCGTTGCCTGCCTCGATCTCGATGAGAGCCAACCGGTCCATGATCGGGTAGTTGCCCGGGTTGCGCTGCAGGGCTCTCTCCATCAGTTGCCGTGCCTCCGCCAGGTTGCCCTGGGCCTGGAGAGCCTCTGCCAGTGTTACCTGGTAAGTGATGCGGTGAGGACTTTGTTCCAGAAGATCTTCCAGTAGCGTCCGTGCGCGGGCGTGTTGCCCGTCCGCCAGCAGGGCAACGGCCAGGCCATAGCGTGCGGCGTCCTTCTGGCCGGCATTCGGTTCTTTCAGGTAAGCCTCGAAAGCTTCAATGGCCTCGCCGAGATTGCGTGCATAGCGAACCTGCAGACGCGACCGGACCAGGTGGTACTCAAGGGTGTCGCTGGCACCACTTGCTGCGTACTGTTCTGCACGGCTGCGCGTATCGGATACCCGGGACTCCGTCAGCGGGTGGGTTGAAAGGTATTCTGGTGGCCGATTTCCCTGCAGCCGGCTCTGACGCATCATTACCTCGAACATCTCAGGCATGCCCCTCGGATCAAGGCCAGCGTCCGCCATGATGTCCAGGCCGACCCGGTCCGCTTCCTGTTCGTGGGCGCGGCTGTAGGCGAGCATGTTCTGTACCGAGAGGGCCTGGGTACCCATGATAGCCGCAATGCCTGCATCAGAGCCGGTGACCGCGGTAAGTACAATGCCGGCAATAATGCCGGCTGCGGTAAGGGGGGCCGAGCGTTCCTGCTGCTCGAGGCGGCGTGCAAAATGGCGTTGACTGAGGTGGGCCAGTTCGTGGGCCATTACAGATCCGAACTGCTGCTCAGTGCGGGCATGGAGAAACAGTCCGCCGTTAACACCAACGATATTGCCCGGCACCGCAAAAGCATTGATGGCCGGATTATCAATGACCACGATCGTGAGCTCGCGGTTACTGACCGGTGTGTAAGGCACCAGGCGATAGACAACGGAGGTGAGGTATTCGGCCACCAGGGGATCGTGTATCTGACTGGCAGAGCGGCGTATGGAAGCCATGACCTGACGACCGATATCCTCCTCCATGCGGTCAGACAACAGCCCGCCTCCCAGGCCGCCAATAGACGGCAGATCTCGCTGCTGTGCCCTTGAGGCCGAAAGGGGGGCGAGTACCATGACCAGGATCATGGCCAGCGCCAGCAGGCGTTTTCCTGGGCGGTTATGGCAAGAGCAATCGAAAGTCATACCTTGGTCGTTAAACTCCGCATAAAACGATGCAAGTAACAGGGTGCATGGGCATAATGGTGTCCCTGTAATCCATGTCAGGAAGGTTCATTCGCGCCCATGGTTGATATTACCCTTGATGCTACCGGGCTGCGATGCCCAATGCCATTGCTGAAGGCCAAGTTGCAGATTGGCACCATGGCGCCAGGGCAGCAGCTTGAGGTGTTGGCGACCGATCCGGGCTCGGCTCGGGATATTCCCGCCTGGTTGTCCCACACGCCCCACTCGCTGGTCAGCAGTGACGATTCCGGGGGGCGTTATCGTTTCGTGATTCGTGTTGGTGGACAGGAGTAAGACAGGATAATGGTTCGTATTCTCCGTGGCATAGCCCATAAATATTTTTCAGATGACGAAGCGGTCATCCTGTTCCTGCTGCTGGTAGGTGGCGTTCTCGCCATTATTTTCTTCGGGGCCATGCTGGCACCGGTTATCGCCTCTGTCATTATCGCCTTTATCCTGCAGGGCCTGGTAACCCGTCTGACCCAGTGGGGCGTTCCGGAGCTGCTGTCAATTACCGGTGTTTTTGTGGTCTTCATGGGGACCCTGGCGGGTTTCCTGTTTGGCCTGATGCCGCTGGTGTGGACCCAGCTCGCCTCCCTTGCCACAGAAGCTCCCAGAATTTTCAGGGAGATGCGCACATATCTTGAGCTTTTGCCTGAACAGTATCCGAACCTGATTTCCATTGAGGCGGTGAACGACTTCTACCACCAGGTGGCTGCCGAGGCGGGCAACCTGACCCAGTGGCTGGTGTCTTTTTCCCTTGGCAGTATCCCTGACCTTCTGGGGCTGCTCATTTACCTGGTTCTGGTGCCCATCCTGGTGTTCTTCTTCCTCAAGGACCGTCGGCAGATCCTCAGGGCGATCGCCCGGTTGCTGCCAAGCCAGCGCCCGATGATGAGCCAGATCTGGCAGGAAGTGAATCAGCAGTGTGCCAACTATGTGCGCGGCAAGGCCGTGGAGATCCTGATCGTGGGCGGGGTTACGTTCGTGACGTTCAAGATTCTCGGGGTTCCCTACGCGGCACTGCTTTCACTGCTGGTTGGGTTGAGCGTTGTCATTCCATACATTGGCGCGGCGGTCGTTACGCTGCCGGTTGCCATGATTGCGTTGTTTGCCTTCGGCTGGGGATCGCACTTCATCTGGGTGATGGTGGCTTACGGTATTATCCAGGCCCTCGACGGAAACGTGCTGGTGCCGCTGCTGTTCTCGGAGGTCAATAATCTGCACCCGGTGGTGATTATTATCGCGGTTCTGTTCTTCGGGGGTATCTGGGGCCTATGGGGGGTGTTTTTCGCGATACCCCTGGCGACGATGGTCAAGGCCGTGTTTGCTGCCTGGCCGGTCCATCCGGAACCCTTGCCAGGCCGCCGTGGCCAGTAAGTTGCGGCGAAGGCCCGGCCAGCCTTGTGGCAAGCCGGGCCGTGACGGTTACAAGGCCTTGACCGCCTCAAGTACTTCCTGGGCGTGCCCCTTCACCTTAACGCCCCGCCATTCCTTGCGCAGGCGTCCTTCCTTGTCGATCAGGAAAGTGCTGCGATCGATGCCCATGTACTCCTTCCCGTAGAGCTTTTTGAGCTTGATGACATCGAACAGGCCACAGACAGATTCGTCCTTGTCACAGATCAGGTGGAACGGGAACTCGTATTTTGCCCGAAAGTTCTCGTGGGCCTTGAGCCCGTCCCGGGAAACGCCGAAAATGACGGTGTCGTGGGCCTGGAACTGGTCGTGGAGATCACGGAAATCCTGGCCTTCAGAGGTGCAGCCGGGGGTGTTGTCCTTGGGATAGAAATAGATGACAACATTGTGGCTATCGCGGAAGTCTGACAGCCGTATTGTCTGGTCCCCGGTGGCCGGTGCTTCGAAATCCTGAACAATCTGGTCAAGTTCTGGCTTTGCCATGGCTTCTCCCTTGTTTCCCTTGTGTCGGTTGACACCCAAGATTACCATAACCGTTTTATCTGCACGGAGTCCTTATGATTACTGGAAGCCTTGTCGCTCTGGTGACGCCCATGCACCCGGATGGCAGCATCCACTGGGAGCAACTGGACGCCCTGGTGGACTTTCACCTTGAAAACGGCACCCACGGCATTGTTGCTGTCGGTACCACTGGCGAGTCAGCCACCCTGACCCCTGAAGAGCATCTCAAGGTGATCGAGAAGATCATCAAACGGACGGCGGGCAGGATTCCGGTGATTGCCGGCACAGGCGGCAACTCTACCCACGAGGCCATCGCACTGACATCGGAGGCAGAAAAGCTCGGCGCTGATGCCTGCCTGTTGGTGGTTCCGTACTACAACAAGCCGACCCAGGAAGGTCTGTACCGGCACTTCAAGACCATTGCCGAGTCGGTGCCCGGCGTCAGCCAGATTCTCTACAACGTTCCCGGGCGCACGGCCTGTGACATGCTTAATGAGACGGTAGAGCGGCTCGCGGACATTCCCAATATCGTGGGCATCAAGGATGCTACCGGCAACATCCCCCGGGGTGTCGAGCTGATCAAGGCCGTCGAGGGCAGGCTGGCTGTGTACTCTGGTGATGATGCCACGGCGGCAGAGCTCATGCTGGCCGGTGGCAAGGGTAACGTTTCGGTAACGGCCAATGTGGCCCCCCGGCTGATGTCCCAGTTATGCGAGGCGGCCATAGGCGGCAACCGTGAGGAAACCGAGCGACTCAACGGCATCCTTGAGCCGCTGAACCGTAAACTGTTCCTGGAAGCCAATCCGATTCCTGTCAAGTGGGCCCTTCAGCGCATGGGACAGATTGACACCGGTATCCGGCTACCTCTGACGCCCCTCAGCGAAAAGTTCCATGGTGAGGTCGAAGAAGCTCTACAGGCGGCAGGCGTAATCTGAATGACCGAGCGTTCCAGCACAATAGACTTCCGTCCCCGGGCGGCCATGCTGGCCGTTGCCATGACCGGCTTGCTGTTCAGTGGCTGCAGCCTGATCAATGACCGGTCGGACGATTATGCGACCGCCGAGCAGTCCCGTGCACTGAAGGGCATCGACGGTCAGCCGCTCCCCCGGCAGCGCGCCGAATTCCCGATTCGCGATGTGGAAGGTTCTGCCACCCTCGCCAATCAGGTGCCTCAGCCGCCGGACCTGACGGCCGAAATCCTTGACGAGAACTATGTTGTTGAATCCGTCGATGACCAGTCATGGTTGCTGGTCAACGATGTGCCCGGTCGTATCTGGCCTGCCGTGGCGACATGGATGAATGAAACCGGACTGGCTGTGGCGGAAGAGAGTACCCAGCTTGGGTTGATGCAGAGCGAGATCGTTAATTTCAGCCGTCGCGCCCGTGACCTGGTCGGCCTCGGCGAAGCCACCGAAGACGAGTCAAGAATCGTGGTGCAGGTTCGCCTGGCCCCCGGCGTCCGTCGCAAGACTACCGAAGTGCAGGTTCGGCCCCGCACGGTAGCCGGCGCGCCGGGTGGGTTAATGCCCTGGCAGGACGAATCCCTGGACCAGGGGTTGGAAGAAGACCTGCTGGAGAACCTGTCGTCGTTCCTGCAGTCCCGCGAGGACAGCCGTTCATACTCCCGGGCCGCCCTGGCCATGGGTAGTGAGCCGAGGGTGACCCTGCTCGAAGCCACGGCCGAGCGGGACCAGGCCATTGCCGTTGACCTGCCTTTCGGGCGGGTGTGGAGCGAGATTCGCCGGGTCCTGCAAGACGAGAATATCCCGGTGCTGGATCTGGACCAGAGCGCTGGTTATTTCCTGGTGGATGGACGCCCGGAAGAGGATCGCCGTCGTGGCTGGCTGACCAGCTGGTTCGCCGGTGACGAAGTGGCGCCGGAAGCGACCAACCGTATCCTGCTCAGCGAACAGGACGGATCAGTTGTGGTGACCGCGGAGCGGGCCAATGACTATAACGGCGGCAACTATTCCCGCTCACTGATTACGCGGCTTTACGATTACCTCTATTGATGGCCGGCGTGACGCTGGCATGAACAAAGACGCTAGCCGATCGCCCCACGGGCGTCGGCTGCCGGAGACCGATATGGAAAAGCGCAAAGAACTCTACGCGGGCAAGGCCAAGTCTGTTTTTACCACAGACGATCCGAACCGCTTCGTCCTGGTGTTCCGGGATGACACCTCGGCCTTTGATGGCCAGAAAAAAGAGCAGCTGAACCGCAAGGGTATGGTGAACAACCGGTTCAACGCCTTTGTTATGGAAAAGCTCGAAGCCGCTGGCATCCCCACCCATTTCGAGGGACTGCTGTCGCCGACGGAGTCCCTGGTCAAGAAGCTGGAAATGATTCCGGTAGAGTGCGTGGTACGTAATGTGTCCGCCGGTAGCCTGTGTCGTCGCCTGGGCGTGGAAGAAGGGCAGGACCTGAATCCGCCTACCTACGAGCTGTTCCTCAAGAACGATGAGCTCCATGACCCCATGGTGAACGAGTCGCTGGCGATAACCTTTGGCTGGGCCACCGCCGAAGAGTTGGCGGAAATGAAGCGCCTGACCTACCAGGTAAACGACGTCCTCAAGGCCCTGTTCGCAGATGCCGGCATGCTGCTGGTGGACTACAAGCTTGAATTTGGCCGCAGTGAAGGCCGCATCGTGCTGGGGGACGAGTTCAGTCCGGATGGTTGTCGTATCTGGGACCGGGAAACCCGCAAGAAGATGGACAAGGACCGCTTCCGCCAGGGGCTCGGCGAGGTCATCGAGACCTACGAAGAGGTTGGCCGGCGTCTCGGCATCAACTTCGACGAATAATCACAATAGAGGGGCCACCGGGCCCCTTTGTTTTACACCGTATCTGTAACGCATTCCACGCAGGGGAGACCCGCTTATGAAACTGATCCGATCTGCCGTGATGCTGTCCGCCATTGCAGTGGTTCCAGCCGCCCAGTCTGACGTGCTGGGCTTTGGGGCCAGCATCGGCTACTGGGATTCTGACCTTTCAGGTAAGTCCTCCAAAGGTGGTGACCGGGTTAACGTTGAGAACGAGCTGGACCTCAGCAACAACACCGAGGCCAACCTTAGCGCATTTCTGGAGCACCCGGTTCCGCTTTTGCCAAATGTCCGCCTCAGCTATGTAAAAGTTGACCAGACCGGGCGCGGTGAACTGGATAACGGCTATGACAATATTCCTGCCGGGGCCTCGGTGGACTCCAGCCTCGACTGGCGTCAGACCGACCTTACGCTGTACTACGAAGTGCTGGACAACTGGGTCAACCTGGACCTGGGGCTGACCGCCCGCGACCTGGATGCGAAACTGGAGATCGTGGATGTGGCTGATCTGACCCGCAGTACCACTGAGGTGGACGCGGTTATTCCCATGGTTTACGCCGCCGCCAGGTTTGACCTTCCCCTCACCGGCGTATCTGTCGGTGTTAATGGTAATGTCATTAGTTACAGCGGTGATTCCGTGTACGATTATGACATTTACGGCCAGTATGCTGTTGCCGGTCTCCAGCTCCGGGCGGGCTACCGGGAGATGGCCGTTGATTACGAAGACGGCGACGACCGCCTCGATATCGACATCGGTGGTCCGTTTGCCAGCGTCGGGTTCAGCTTCTGATCCCGGTCAGTTAAATAAGGAGAGCCAGCGAAGCCTGCCATCGCCGCGAAGGACGGGAGCAGCCCGCTGGCGAAAGAGTCATCAGGGAACAGGGTCAACGCCTTGAAAATTCTTGTCACCGGCACCGCCGGATTTATCGGATTCCACCTCGCTCGGCGTTTGCTGGAGCGGGGCGACGAAGTCATTGGCGTCGATAACGTCAATAACTACTATGATACCCGGCTGAAGGAAGCCCGACTCGAAGGTCTGCGTGACTTCCAGGGGTTTACCGAGGTCCGTCAGGATATTGCCGACCGGGAGGCAATGGCGGCGCTGTTCCGGCTACACCAGCCGCAGCGGGTCGCTCACATGGCTGCCCAGGCCGGTGTGCGGTACTCCATCGAGAACCCCAATGCCTATGTGGATTCCAACCTGGTGGGATTCATGAACATCCTTGAAGGCTGTCGCCATAACCGGGTAGAGCACCTGGTCTATGCCTCGAGCAGCTCCGTCTACGGAGCCAACGAGACCATGCCGTTCTCGGTGCAGGACAACGTGGACCATCCGGTGAGCCTGTACGCAGCCTCCAAGAAAGCCAATGAACTGATGGCTCATACCTACAGCCACCTGTACCAGTTGCCTACCACCGGCCTGCGGTTTTTTACCGTTTATGGTCCCTGGGGGCGGCCGGATATGGCGCCGTTTATCTTCACCCGCAAGATCCTGGCGGGGGAGCCCATCGACGTCTTTAACTTTGGCCACCACAAGCGCGACTTCACTTACATCGATGACATCGTCGAAGGTGTGGTCAGAACCCTTGACCATGTGGCCCAGCCCAACCCCCACTGGAGCGGCCTGCACCCGGACGCCGCCAGCAGTAAGGGGCCGTACAGGCTTTACAACATCGGCAGCAACAACCCGGCAGAGCTGTCCCGGTTTATCGAAATCATCGAGGAAAAGACCGGCAAGACCGCCGAAAAGAACTACCTGCCAATGCAGCCTGGCGATGTTCCCGCGACTTACGCCGATGTCGACTCACTGATTGCCGACGTCGGCTATAAACCGGAAACCTCCCTTGAAGAAGGCCTTGGTCGTTTCGTCGACTGGTATCGTGCGTTCTACGGCGTGTAGCGGGCAACCTCCTGAGTTATGTAATGCCAATCGCCGTACTTGCCGTATTCATCCACAACCTGATGTAAAAAGCAGGCAAGCAGGAAGCCTGATAGCCGGAGGCCCGGCACCCCCTTCCGAAACAGTCAGAGAACAGGGTTCTCGTTTCGGAAGGGGGTGCCGGGCCTTCGGCGTTTTGCACCAACTCCAGATAATATGTCTGAAGGTTCGCAACGGGTGCGATTCTGGCAGACCGGGCCCGGGGACCTTTCTTCGAAACGAAAACCCTGTTTTCTGACTGTTTCGAAGAAAGGTCCCCAGGCCCTCTGGCGGGAAGACCCTGGGCCGGGTTGGGCTCAGGCATGAGCAGGTCAGGTATTTAGGTGGAAAGTCTTCGGGTAACTGCTGTTAAAACAGTCAGAGAACAGCGTCTTTGAGCCTTGGTAAGCCAGGGCCCCGGCCGTCAGCGGCGCAGTTTCCTTTCCGCCCTGCGAAGCTGGCGGTTGGCTTGGCGTCTCAGCCGTTGCGATCTCGTGGCGGTGTGCTCCCGGTAATACCATATCCCTGCGGCAAGTCCGATAAGCCCTAGTATCAGCGTGGCGATGCCAGCCGTCTGGGCTGATGGAGTCTGGATCTGCTTGTGCGCCATGACATCCTCCTGATGAAAAGGTGGGCAAATTCAATCGCGTTTAAAACATCATGCAGAAGAAGTGTGGTCGGTGCCCTGGAATAGGTCAAATGAAACGGGGGCGCAAGCCCGGTTGGGGGCCAAACCATTCGCGAACCGAACGCTACTCGGACAAAAAAGCCCCCGTCCGTGAGGAGCGGGGGCTTTCAGGAATCTGGTAGGACCAGGCAGATTTGAACTGCCGACCTCTGCCATGTCAAGGCAGCGCTCTAACCAACTGAGCTATGGTCCTGTGTTCAACGGGGAGGAAATATACTGATCCGGACCGGGATGGTCAACCGTTTTCCCTGACTTTTTTATGTTGCCGGTTATCCCCGGTTGGCGGCGCGGATACGGGCAATACGGCGTGCCCGGGCGGACTTGCGCAGCCAGTTCCTGATAGCCCGGGCCAGCACCGTCCAGCGGTTAATCAGCAGCGCCAGCAGGATCACGCAGCAACCGGCAAGTTGCGTGGGGCTCATGGTCTGGCTGAACCATACCCAGGCCAGCAACGCCACCCACACCGGCTCCAGGATCAGTATCACCACGCCATGGCTGTTGAAGGACAGACTCTGGGCGTAGGTCTGCAGCAAGAAGCGAAAGGCAGTTCCGATGGTCGCGCTGCCCACCAGCCACCAGAACATGGGACCGGTGAAGTTATCGAAGGTTGGTTGCCACTCCTCGAAGATCAGCGATACCAGTCCGGTAAGTACCCCGGCCGTGGTCATGCTCAGGGCCGTCAGGGGCAGGGCAGGTACTTTTTGTTTGACAACCTGCTCACCGCTGGCGTTCACCACAGTACGGGTATTGGCGGTACGGGACGTAAGAATATACGACATGGCGAAGATCAGCGCTGCCACCACAAACAGCATTTGCCCGGGCTCCGGGCGGAAGCCATTTTCAAGGGAGAGCAGGGCCAGGCCAGAAATGGCCACCGGGATCGCCAGCCAGGTGTTCAGGGGCTGGGGTTCGCGGAAGAAAATGCGGGCAATGGCGGGAACAATCACCACCGCCAGGCTGGTAATAAACGCGGCCTCACCCAGGTTTACGCCCAGCCAGATACCCATCACCCAGCAACTCATGGCAGAGCCGAACACCAGGCCTACCCGGGCACCACGGAGCATTTGTCGGACACCCAGGCGCGGTAGCTGATGGCGCGCAAAGAATGCCAGGATGGCACCAGCCATCAGGAATCGCATGGCCATGAACAGCAACGGCGGCATCAGCAGCACCGCCTCTTTGGAGAAAGCCCAGCTGACGGCGGCCAGCAAGGTCACAAAGACGAGAAGCAGGTCAGCTTTATGGGAGTCAGAGAGGGCCATGGCAAGAACGTGTCCGGAAATCAGGCCGCGGAGTTTAGCATGCTCACCACGTCCGGCCTAATCCTTGCCCGGCTACAGGGGTGCCCATCCCGGGTCGGTGTTGCCCGGGTATAACCGATGTCACCAGGTTTGCCTTGCTGGTGAAACGTCAGAACCAGCCTTCGTCCTGGATAGCCTCGAACTCGAAGCGCAAATGCACATCATCCGCTACCATCAGGGGATCGAGGGCGTAGGTCATGCCCCAGTCACTGCGCTTGATGGTGGTGCTGGCAGAGATGCCAAGCGTGTATTCCTTGTGACCAATCGGGTATTCCGCGGCCTTGTTCAGGGTGACGTCCAGTGTTACCGGCCGTGTCTGGCCCAGCAGGGTCAGGTCACCGGTCAGGTTGCCCGTACGCTCGCCGGTGGTTTCAAAGTCAGTCACCTCAAAGGTGATCTCGGGATAACGATCGCTATGGAGGAAGTCCTCCTTGCGCAGGTGTTCGTCCCGCTTGTCATGGTTGGAGAATACGCTGGCACTCTGAATGACCACCTTGCCAGACGGTACCTCGTTGGTTTCCTCGTCATACTCGAACTGGCCCTTGCCCTCAAGGAACAAGCCGATCACCGACGCATAGCCCAGGTGATTGACCTCGAAGGTGATGGACAGGTGCTCTTCATCGATCTTGTAGCTCTTCGGTTCGGCAAGCGTGCTGTTTGCGGACAGCGCGAGACTGAGCGCAGCAACGCCAGCGACAATGGGATTTAAAGGGTTCCTTCGAATAGTCATCACTAGCTCCTTGTTGTGCTGTGCCGGTATAGATAGCGGATGTCGAGGGCAAAGGACGCTGCCAGGAGGACCAGTGCCATTATAAGCGTAGCATGGGCAAACCAATCGGGTACGGGGGGCAGCAGGGCGACCATCAGGGTAACCAGCTGCCAGACACAGATGGTCTTTCTGCGAAAACTCTCCGGTAAGGGTTCATTGAGCCATGTCCAGTGCATTCCCGCCATGACAAAGCCGTAACGCATCAGGCCAATCAGCAACACCCAGGCGCCGGCTTTTCCCAGTAACATCAGGGCGACGCAAAGCACCAAAATAAAGAAGGCGTCCAGCTCCATATCGAAGCGGGCGCCGAACGGACTCGCCGTATTGGTACGTCGGGCAACATAGCCATCCGCGCCGTCCATGATCAGTGCCAGCAGGCAGAGCAGGGCATAGGGCCAGGCCAGGGTTTGCAGCAGCACCGGGGTTCCGGCCAGGCTGGCAAGAAACAGGACCAGTACAGCGCGCACCAGGGTTACCCGATCTGCGGGACCGAAGCGGCCGCCTGAGAGGCCCAGGCCCACGACAATGGCCAGCGCAAAACCGCTGTACAGGGCAACGGCCAGAATCGTGGTGACTGGCGACAGGGGCGCGATCCGGGTCGTGAGCAACAACAGTCCGGCCAGGGCGGCCGCACCCAGTGACAGGTCCGCCAACGGAAGCGGTTGCGGTGCACGATGTGCTGGCGAGGAATCCATAGCCGTAACCTGTCGTAATCTATACTGTCATGCTGTTTATACCCGCGCCTGCAGCGATTGGTTCACAGCGACAGCCGCTTAGCGGGTACTGCCCTCAGCATGGAGTGTGTATGAATTCCCCGTCAACGGAAATGTCACCGGCCTTCTGGTCTTTCGGTAACGGTTATAGCGAGATTGCCCCGGGCCAGGTGGATCACAGCAGTGACAACCTCGGACCGATGCTGGAGCTGGAGACAGTCTACAGCGCCATAAGCCGTGGAACCGAGGCCCTGGTCTACAATGGCCAGGTGCCGGAATCTGAGTACCAGCGGATGCGGGCGCCGTTCCAGCAGGGAGAGTTTCCGGGGCCGATTCGCTATGGCTATATGAATGTGGGGCGTGTGGTGGACGGGCCATCCAGGCTGGTGGGTCGTTACGGCTTCTGCCTGTTCCCGCATCAGCGCCGCTATCGGGTGCCCGCCAATACGGTGACGATACTTCCGCAAGACATACCCCCGGGCCGAGCGGTGTTGGCGGCCAACCTGGAAACCGCCATCAATGGCCTCTGGGATGGCGAGCCATTGGTAGGGGACCGTATTGCGGTTGTTGGCTGCGGTGTCGTTGGCTGCCTGGTCGCCTGGCTGGCGGGGCGTATTGCTGGCACCCGGGTTACCGCCGTTGACCCCAACGCTAACCGTCAGGCCGTGCTGGCGATGCTGGGTGTTGAGTGGGCGCCTGAGCTGGCCCAGGATGACCATGACCTGGTGTTCCACACCAGCGGCCAGCCCTCGGGGCTGGAGACGGCCCTGGGCCTGGCGGGCAACGAAGCTCGCATAATCGAAATGAGCTGGTATGGCGAGCAAGTCGTACCAGCCAGTCTCGGGGGCAGCTTTCATTCCCGCCGCCTGACCTTGCGTTCCAGCCAGGTGGGTCAGCTGAATCCTCGCCAGCTACCGCGTTGGTCCTACCGCGACCGCATGGCGCTGGCGATCCGGTTAATGGCAGACCCTGCGCTGGATGCCCTGATTACCGGCGAGAGCGACTTCGAACAGTTACCCGACGTTATGGCGGAACTGGCCTGTGGGGCTTCTGACACCCTCTGTCACCGCATCCGTTATTCCTGAACCAGAAGGACAATCCATGTATACACTCACCGTCCGCGACAACGTAATGATTGCCCACAGCTTTACCGGCGAGGTCTTTGGCCCGGCCCAGAAGCTCCATGGTGCCACCTATGTGGTGGATGTCAGTTTCGAACGCCCGGAGCTGGACGACCATGACCTGGTTGTGGACATCGGCCTGGCCAGCGAGGTCCTGGGCAAGGTCCTGGCGCCCATCAATATGCAGAACCTGGACGAGCTGCCCCAGTTCTCGGGCCATAACACGACCACGGAATTCATGGCTCGGTATGTCTTCGACTCGGTGGCCCAGGCAGTTCGCAATGGCGAACTGGGGGAGGGCGCACGGGCCCTGACAGCACTGAAAGTCACCCTGTCTGAATCCCACATCGCCTGGGCCAGCTATCGTGGCGAACTCTGAGTGCCGTTACCGGTTCCTGGTTCCCGGTGACCCGGACCAACGGACCGGCGGCTATGGCTATGTCCGGGAGGTGGTGGCCGGGCTCCGCCGGATGGGCCGTGAAGTCAGTCTTCAGGGGCTGGAGGGCCAGTTTCCAAAGGTGGATGACACCGCGCGGGCTGCGCTCGATAACGCCTTGGCGTCGGTGCCTGACGACGGCACCGTTGTCGTCGACGGCCTCGCCCTGTGTGGTTACCCGGAAGCGGCAGAGGTCCACGGCCCTCGCCTCAACCTGGTGGCACTGGTGCACCATCCGCTGGCGGACGAGACCGGCCTCGGTGACGACGAGCGCGCCCATTTCCTGGAGACCGAACGCCGGGCCCTGGCAGCAGTCACCCGGGTAATCACAACCAGCGAAACCACAGCCCTTGGTCTGGGACGATTTGGCGTGCCGTCGTCGAAGGTCCAGGTGGTGCTCCCGGGCGTTCACCGACCGGGGGACCCGGAAAGTCCCGGGTCTCGCCGTCAGGGGGCTGGGCGAGGGGAGGTCAGGCTCCTCTGTGTCGCCCACCTGTCTCCGCGAAAAGCGCAACTGGACCTGGTGGATGCCCTGGCCAGGCTGGATGGGGGCGGGTGGACCTGTGAACTGGTGGGCTCCGTGGACCGGAACCCGGACTACGCCAGCCGTGTAAGGGCCAGGATCGCCGGGCTGGGTCTGACAGGGCGCATCCGGTTAGACGGCGAGCTCTCTGGTCCGGAGCTGACCCGTGCGTTCGCCCAGGCTGACCTGTTTGTGCTGCCCTCTCACTATGAAGGCTACGGCATGGTGATCGATGAGGCGCTGGCCCACGGTTTGCCGGTCATATCCTCCGATGGTGGTGCGTTGGCGGCGACCGCCAATCGCCCCGGTTGCGTCACCTACGTTGCCGGCGAAACTGAGGCGCTTGCACGGCTGGTCAGCGAGCGATTACAGGACCGGGCGTTGTTGCAGGACCAACGGGCCGCGGCCCGCGAGAGTGCAAACGCCCTGCGTAGCTGGGACCAGTGCGCGCGTGAGTTTGACCGTGTGGCAGGAACCACCGGTGCAAGCCTCCCGCACGGCAGTGACTTTGCCGAAGACTGGCTGCGGTTGCGGGAACCGGCGGACCACCAGGCCCGTGACCGCCAGCTTTGCGCGGAAACGGTCAACTGGCTGGAGCAGCGATCCGACCAGGCCCTGGTCGTGGCCGATATCGGCGCTGGCCGCGGATCCAACTGGCGTTATCTCCGCCAGTCCTTTCCTGCCGGGCTGAACGCGCGCTGCCAATGGCACCTCTATGACCAGGATGAGACGCTGCTGAACACGGTGGCCGTAGACGACGTGTCGACCACCCTTCACCCTCGTCGGCTTGAAGCCGGCGACCTCGATGCGGCCTTGCCGGCGCCGTTACACCTGGTCACCGCCTCGGCGCTGATCGACCTGGTATCACAACCCTGGCTGGAGGCGTTAGCGAGTGCTGCCGCAGCACGTTCCTCAGCGGTTCTGGTGACGCTTTCCTATGCGGGTCGCTTCCGCCTGTTTCCGGCGCATCCCTGCGACGATGTATTGAGGGCGATGGTCAACCAGCATCAGCACGGCGACAAGGGTACCGGTGCAGCTTGTGGCCCCAGGGCCAGCGAGGCCCTGGCCGATGCACTCAGGTCCAATGGCTACCAGGTTCAGCTGGCACCCAGCACCTGGCACCTGGACCAACGCTGCCCGGCGCTGCAGGCAGCCCTTATGGAAGGCTGGGTGGCGGCGGCCCAGGCGCAGATTGAACGACTGCCCGGCGAGGGCGACGCGCCGGCCGATTGGCTGGAAGACTGGCTGGACAGCCGGCTGGAACAGGCCAAACAGGGGGTGCTGGGCATTGAAGTGGACCATATCGACCTGTTCGGAGCACCGGGGTTGTGACCCTCCGGGTTCGTCGTGTTTCGCCAGTACTGCGCTGGGGACTGACCCTGTTGTTGCTGGTGACGGTGCTCTGGCTGGTGGATCCGGCAGCCGTCGGCGCGCAGTTGCAGACTGTGCGCTGGCCCTGGCTGTTAACGGCACTGGCTATCACGCCATTACAGGTCGTTATCTCCGCCTGGCGCTGGCAGTTCACGGTGCGTCGGCTGGGTGGGCAGCTGCCGCTGGGTTACGCCATTGGCGAGTATTACCTGGGCACACTGGTGAACCAGTTGGTACCAGGGGGCGTGGTTGGCGACGCGGGGCGGGCGTTGCGGCATCGGCACCGGGTGCAGACCACAACGCTGGCGGTCCATGGCGTCATGATCGAGCGACTCTCCGGGCAACTGGTACTGTTTCTCCTTGCCGCAGTGCTGGCCGTGGCCTGGTTACCGCTGCCGACGCCGCCCATGCCGGGGCTGTTCCTGTTGCCCGGAATCCTGGTTGCCGTACTACTGACCTGGTCATTGTTCCGGGCACCGCCTTTGGCGAACTGGTGGGCCGGTTTTCAAGCCGATGTATGGCGGGCACTTCTCAGCAGGCGATCCCTGCCGCTGCAGCTTGCCTCTTCCCTGGCGGTTATCGCCTCCTACCTGGCAGCGTTCTGGTGCCTGGCCATGGGTCTTGGGTTTTCCGTGGCGGTGGATGCGCCGGGGCTATTGCTGGCTCTGTGCACGGTCCTGCTGATGGCCATGGTCATTCCCCTGACGGTGTCAGGCTGGGGCATTCGGGAAAGTGCAGCGGCGGTACTGTGGCCGCTGGTGGGCATGGACGCCGAACAGGGCGTGGCCCTGGCGGTGTGCTACGGGGTGCTGGTGCTGGTATCCGCGTTACCGGGTGTGTTTTTCCTGTTCAACGGCCGGTGTCAAACGCCAGGTCAAACAGCATATCCGTGCCAAGATTGACCATGCGTGCCGTCGGGCGTAGCGCATCGCCCAGGCTGTCGATTTCCGGCAGCGAGAATGCAGGCTGACCGCTGCCAATGATCATAGGCGCTACCAGCACGTGCAGGCGGTCAACCAATCCTGCGGTCAGAAACGTGGAGACCGTCTGGCCGCCGCCTTCCACAAAAATTCGCCTCAGGCCAAGCCGTTCCAGAACTGCGAGTACCTCCCGGGGGGCGATCGGCCCGTTACCGCCAGTCAGACAGGGAATGTCCTGTACACCGCCAGTGAGGGCATCCGGAAGTGACGGTGAGTGGCCATCCTTCGCCACCAGTCGCAAGGTTGGCGCAGTGCCATCGGTAAACAGGTGGTGGCTTTCTGGCACGCGACGGTTGCGGTCCACCACAACCCGCACCGGGTTGGGTCCGCTGGTCATACGAACCGTCAGCCGTGGGTTGTCTGCGCTGGCGGTTCCGGAGCCCACCAGCACTGCGTCGGATACCGCCCGCAGGCGGTGCAGGTGAACCAGGCCGTCCTCGCCATTAATATAGCGGGACTTGCCGGTGACCGTGGCGATCCGCCCGTCCAGACTCTGGCCCATCTGGGCAACCACATACATCCCCTGTTTCTGGTTGGCGAATGCCGGCTCTATCAGGGGCTGAAAAAGCTGCAGCAGTTGTCGCGCATGGTCATCGTCAGACAGGGGGACTTCAGAAGGCCAGCGGTCGCTGGTCGTATCGGGCTGGTGGCATTGCCGAAGAATTATCTGCCAGGCCTGCTCGGGTGTCATCACTGCCTCAAGTTTGTGGGGTGGATCCCGGGTGTTTGCGGTACTGCCATAACAGTTACGTAAAAATCCCCGATTGATTCACTCTAAAGTCATAAAGTAGACCCTGCCAGTGGAAATGTCCCCGGTGAATCGGTTGTAATTCACGCAGCACCTACTTTGTTTGCAACGACACGGGAATTCGATTTGATCAAGCTGACCCCCGCAACGGAATACCAATCCGATGCACCGGAAACCCTCTGGGTGCTCACCCTGGATGCACCGCCGGAAAACCGCTGGCACGGTGACAGCCTGGAGCAGTTGCACCGGGTGCTGGGCAACCTTGCCCGCCAGACCCCCTGTCCTTCGCTGGTGATAACCGGGTCCGGGTCTGACTGGTTCTGCGGGGGTACACTGGAGTCAGCCCTGACAGACGCCCGTGTGCCGTTGAGTCAGCTGGCCAGGCTATACTCCCAGGCCTACGCCACCCTGAGGAAATATCCGGCGTTGACGGTTGCCGCCATTAACGGGCAGGCCCGTGACGAAGGCGTGGCACTGGCCCTTAGTTGTGACTTCCGGGTGGCGTCCGGCCATGCTGGTTTCGGGTTTGACGCACCCCGGAGTGGGCGCTTTCCCATGGGTGGGAGTACCCAGTTATTGCCTCGTTTGCTGGGAGAGTCCGTCAGCAAACGGATGTTGCTCTGCGGCCTGGAGTGGGGTTCGGCGCAGGCGCTTGAAGGTGGTCTGGTGGATGAGGTGAATGACTCGCCGGTGGCCGCGGCCATTACGCTGGCGGCCAGCACCGAAGGGCTTA